>ENA-OQNO01000163-OQNO01000163.1-human-gut-metagenome-genome-assembly--contig:-NODE-163-length-85591-cov-29.166456_pt1 | contig 85591 bp, 69 predicted proteins | sample MGYA00242629_ERZ504880 | MGnify/ENA primary metagenome ERZ504880 (study PRJEB26092, sample SAMD00036377) | human gut metagenome | host: Homo sapiens | study: EMG produced TPA metagenomics assembly of... | reverse complement strand
TTCAGAAGCTTTTCGATTCTTTCGAACATGTGGTTCGTTTTTTCAACGTATCCATATTGGTTCTTTCGCTTTGCTTCTGCCGCTTTCAGAAGTCATTCTTTCCGGCGGCCCTTGGCGCTCAAGTATAGTACCATATCCCCGCCCTTCTGTCAACACTTTTTTGCATCTTTTTTGAGTTTTTTCTATATTTCGCAAAAGGAGTGCTTCCGGGCAGGTTTTGACCCCTCCGAAATGGCCGCGGCCATTTCGTCTCCCCTTTACCAAGGGGAGAGCCCTTGCAGTTTCCGGGGCAGTGTTATATTATATAATTACATTATAGAGCGGAGGAGGCCCCGACCATGATCCTTACGGTCAACATCGGCAACACACACATCACGATTGCCGGCTACGAACACGACAGCCTGCAGTTCAGCGGGCGGCTGCATTCCAGCCCATCCGCAACGGTGGACGAATACGCCATGAACCTGCTGAATCTGCTCTCCTTATATCAGGTTGCCCCCGAGCGGATCGATGGCGGCATTCTGGGCAGTGTGGTGCCTGCGCTGACAGGCCGGGTATTGGGTGCGCTGCGGATGCTCTGCTCTGCCCGCTTCCTGACCGTTGGCCCCGGCCTGAAAAGCGGCATCAAGCTGCGGCTGGACAACCCGGCCCAGCTGGGCGCAGAGCTGCTATGCGGTGCTGTGGCCGCACTGGAGGAGGGGCCCGGACCGCTGGCGGTCATCTCGGCAGATACCGCCATCTCCATTATGGCAGTCAACGGCAAACAGGAACTGGTGGGCGGTATCATTCTGCCCGGGCCGCAGCTCTCCCTTTCCGCGCTGGTGCAAAAAACCGCCCAGCTGCCCCAGATCGACCTCTCCGCTCCAGCTTCCTCCTCGATCTTGGGCAAGAACACCTCTGCCTGCTTACAGAACGGTTTTGTGCTGGGCACTGCCGGGCTGCTGGATGGGCTGGCCGAGCGTTTTCAGGCAGAGCTTGGCCCGGATATCCGCTTTTATGCCACCGGCAACCTGCCCCGCACCATCCGGGAGGCCTGCCGCACGCCCATTCAGTACCGGGAGTATCTGATCACGGACGGACTTTACCGCATCTGGCAGCGAAACCGGAAGGGTGGCTGAGGAGCTGCGGCACTCCCATTTCCAAAGATAACAAAAAATCCGAACCTTTCCTCCCATCGAGAAAAGGTTCGGATTTTATTTGTTTGGTGCGACCGGGAGGATTCGAACCTCTGGCCTTCCGGGTCGGAGCCGAACGCTCTATCCAGCTGAGCTACGATCGCACATTACTGGCAAACCAGTGTAATGTAGTATAGCACAGCCGGAGGCAAAAATCAAGCCGTCTGGCAGCTCTGTATCCGGATTCCGCGCCCGATTCCGCGCCAGCAAGACGCTGCTGCATTCTGTTCTTCCTTTTTGAAAGATTCATCTTGCAAAAGTGTGCGCATCTCCTATAATAGGTGTTGTGCCCCGGTGTGCGCGGGTACGGTTTAGGACTGGAAAAGGAAAAAAGAGAACATGAAATCTAGCACAAGATCCCTGACAGAAGGCCCTCTGGCAAAGCAGATCCTTCTGGTCAGCCTGCCTCTGGCATTATCCAACCTGCTGCAGGTCTTATTCAACATGTCGGACGTGGCCGTGGTGGGGCGGTTTGCGGGCTCCACAGCGCTGGGCGCGGTGGGCTCCACCAGCATCTTTGTCACGTTGTTCACTGGCTTTCTCATTGGCCTGGGCAACGGCATCAATGTGCTGGTGGCCCGCTTCTACGGAGCCAGACACCCGAACGATGTCCACGACACCGTCCACTCGGCCCTGATCGTCAGCCTGATCGCAGGCGTGATCCTGCTGGTTGTGGGCCTGCTGGGCTCCCCTGCCATGCTGCGGCTGTTGAACACCAAGGAGGACCTGCTGCCGGGTGCGATCCTCTACCTGCGGGTGTATTTTCTGGGTATGCCGGCACTGGCTCTGTACAACTTCGGCAGCGCCGTGTTCAGCGCCATCGGTGAGACCAAAAAGCCGCTGTACATCCTGAGCTTTGCCGGTGTGCTGAATATCCTTCTGAATCTGTTCTTTGTCATCGTCTGCAACCTGGACGTGGCAGGCGTGGCGCTGGCCAGTGCCATTTCCCAGTGTGTTTCTGCCGGGCTCATCCTCCACGCCCTGACCAGGGTGCAGGACTGCTACGCCCTCCATTTCAAGGAGGCAAAGCTCGACCCCGCCATGACCAAAAGCATTCTGGCGCTGGGCCTGCCTGCCGGGTTCCAGAACGCCATTTTCGCCATCGCCAACCTGTTCATCCAGGCCGGTGTCAACTCCTTTGATTCCCTCATGGTCAAGGGCAACAGCGCCGCCGCAAACGCCGATCCGCTCATCTACGACTGCATGGCTGCCTTCTACATGGCCTGTGCCAGCTTTATGAGCCAGAACTACGGCGCAGGCAAGCCCGACCGTGTCAAGAAGAGCTACTTCATCTCGCTGGCCTACTCCTTCGGTGTGGGTCTGGCGCTGGGCGGCGGCCTGTTTCTGTTCGGGCGGCAGTTCCTCGCACTCTTCACCACCGAGAGCGCCGTCGTCGATGCCGGTATGAAGCGTGTGGGTGTCATGGCGCTGGCCTACTGCATTTCGGCCTTTATGGACTGCACCATCGCCGCTTCCCGCGGTCTGGGCAAGACCGTGGTGCCCACTATCATCGTCATCATGGGTTCCTGTGTGTTCCGGGTGATCTGGGTATACACCATCTTCGCCCACTTCCACACCATCCCCTCGCTCTACCTGCTCTACCCCTGCTCCTGGGCTCTGACCGCCATTGCGGAGATCCTCTATTTCATCCACTGCTACAAGCAGGCCATGAAGATCTTCCGGGAGCCGATCCCCGCCTCGCTGTAAAACAAAAAGATGGATGTCGTGCGGCATCCATCTTTTTTGTTTTCTCTGTTACACCTTGACTTCCCCGGCCAGGACCCGCTTGTAGTCCTCATAGTTGCGGGCCAGCAGGGCGGGCGTATCCAGCCCGTAGGGGCACTTGGCCTTGCACTGGTTGCAGTGCAGGCAGCCCTCGATCTTCTTCATCTTGGCCTGACCGGCGGGGCTCAGATGCTCTGCCGAGGGCGAGCGCCGGAGCAGCAGGCTCATGCGGGCGCAGTTGTTGATCTCGATGCCAGCCGGGCAGGGCATACAGTAACCACAGCCACGGCAGAACTCACCGCACAGCTCCTCCCGGTCGTGGGCGATGACCGCAGACAGCTCTGCGTCCATCCGGGGCGGGTTATCAATGTAGGAGAGGAACTCGTCCAGCTCCTTTTCCCGCTGAACGCCCCAGATGGGCAGAACGCCCTCAAACTGCGCTTCAAAGGCATAGGCGGCGGCGCTGTTGGTAATGAGGCCGCCGGACAGGCCCTTCATGGCGATAAAGCCCATCTCGTGCTCCTTGCACAGCTGCACCAGCTCCAGCTCCTGCTCACCGGAAATATAGCTGAACGGAAACTGCAGGGTCTCGTACAGGCCGCTCTCAATGGCTTCCTTGGCCACGGACAGGCGGTGGTTGGTGATGCCGATGTGTCGGATCATCCCCTTTCCCTTGGCCTCCAGTGCGGCTTCGTACAGGCCGGAGCCGTCACCGGGCTTGGGGCAGAAGGACGGGTTGTGGAACTGGTAGATGTCCACATAGTCGGTGCGCAGATTATTCAGGGAGGTGTGCAGGTCCTTCCAGAACTCCTCCGCGTTCTGGGCGGCGGTCTTGGTGGCGATGTAGACCTCGGAGCGGATACCGTCAAAGGCTTCGCCCAGCTTCACCTCACTGTCGGTGTAGGCGCGGGCGGTATCAAAGAAGCGGATGCCCGCCTTGTAAGCCTTGCGGGCCAAAAAGACCGCGTCCTCCTGGGAAATGCGCTGGATGGGCAGGGCACCAAAGCCGTTTTTGTTCACGGTGATGCCGGTGCGCCCCAATGTGACCATATCCATAGGGAACCTCCTGCTTTTTCAAAAATACTCTCTGTGCTCATTATAAGGCGAAGCGCCCCACAACGCAAGAAAAACCCTCTCCATCAAAGCGTGGCAGTGCACAGCGATGACAGAGAGGGTCAGTTTTACTGATAATCGTGGTTCAGGAACAGTGCTTTGATGGCGACGATCTCGTCGTACTCCTCCTGCTCCACCTGCACATCCGCATTGACGGCCTGCAGGCGGGCCTTGACGGCATCCAGTGCCTCGGCGGTGGTCACGGCCTGACCTTCCTCCACGGCATCGATCATCCGCTTGAGGACGATCGGGTGGGCATAACAGCTGGGCACCGGGAAGCTGCCGTTGGGGTAGTGCTTCACATACTCCGCCATGGCGGCATCGGCCTGATCGGCCCGCTTCATAATGGCGCTGTTGTTATTGTGCGCCGTGGGCAGCATGTTGTAGCTGGAAAAGAGGAAGATGGCTGCAAAGCCGAACAGTGCAAAGTACACGCCGTAGCTGCCGGTGTGGGTGAACACCGCGTACAGGCCGTAGGCCGCGGCGGCAGTGCCGAACAGGAAGATGGCAAGGGCCACATAGCGGTAGACCGGCTTGCTCTTGAGCTGGGCGCGCTTGCGGCGCTGGGCAGCACTAAGCTCATTGGAAAGCTCAGGCTTTGCGTCCAGATACTCCTTTGCCCTGCGCAGGACCGTCACGGTGTGTTTGGCATCGTCAGACAGCTCCGGCAGCTTGCGGGCGGCCTTTTCCTCGGCCTTTTTCTGCAGCGCCTGCTCCCCGGCGGCACTCAGCAGCCGGATCTGGGGCTGCTGCTTTGCCAGCAGCTCCAGCAGGGCATCCACGTCCCGCTCGTCCTTGAAGTTGCACTGCTTCTGTTTGCCGCCGTCGTACTCCACCACAAGGTAAGCCATGGAGGCAAACATTCCCTTGCCGGTAAAGCCGCCCGCACTCATGGCCACCCGCTTGAACACGCGAGTGATGCTGGTGTAGGGCAGGTAGTAGCGGCGGTCGATGTAAAAGCTGTTCAGATACAGGGCTTTTTTGCCCACGCCGCAGGGGCCGATCTTTTTGCAGGCCTTCCGGTCGGCCTCCAGCTCGGCGGGGTCGAGCCTGGCAAGGCCCAATTGTGCAGGTTTGAAGAGCATAACGTTCATCCCTCTTTTGCATTTTTGTTTGTACCCATTTTCCCACTCCGGCAAAGAAAATGCAAGGCCCAACCCGCACTCTTAGCCAAAAACAGGAAACCGGCCGCTGAGCTGACAGCGGCCGGTTTGTTTTACTGAGAAATTGCCGCTATGAATGGGTTATGCGGCTTTCTTCTCGGTGTTCTTCTTGGTTGCATAGATGAACAGTGCCAGCATGGCAATTGCGAAGACGATACCGATGGGATATGCAACTGCGGTGTTGTAAGCCACCAGCTTGCCGTCTGCATAGGTGTTGATCATCTTGCCCAGGCACTCAGGAGCCAGCACGAAGTAGGTGCAGGACACAGCGCTCATAAAGGTAGCGGGCACTGCAGTGATCCAGTAGTTCTTCTTCTCCTTGAACAGGTACATGGAAGCAGCCCACAGAACGATCATGGCCAGCGTCTGGTTGGTCCAGCTGAAGTAACGCCAGATCACGGTGTAGTTGATGAAGCCCAGTGCGTTGCCGATGCCCAGGAATGCGCCCACGCCCAGAACGGGAACGCAGAGCTTCAGGCGGTTGCCGTAGCTGTCCTGATCCAGCTTGAGCCAGTCGGCCAGGGTCAGACGAGCGGAACGGAACGCGGTATCACCAGAGGTGATGGGGCAGATAACGACACCGATCATAGCCAGTGCGATGCCCACGCCGCCCATGGTCTTGGAGCAGACATCATAGATAGCGGCAGACTGACCGGCGCTCAGAGCCTCGGCCAGACCGGCCATCTTGCCGTCGGTGATGGTGTACAGTGCGCAGCCTGCAGCGGCCCAGATCAGAGCGATAACGCCCTCGCAGACCATGGCACCGTAGAACACGAAGTGGCCCTGCTTCTCACTCTTCATGCAGCGGGCCATCAGAGGCGACTGAGTGGAGTGGAAGCCGGAGATTGCACCACAGGCAACGGTGATGAACATGAAGCTCCAGATGGGAGTGTTGGAGGGGTGCATATTGCTGAAGTTTGCCCAGATCTCGGGGATGGTGTAGGCGGGGTTGGTGAAGATACCAAAGATAACGCCCACTGCCATGATGATCAGGCAGATGCCGAACACGGGGTAGATCTTACCGATGATGGCATCAATGGAGATAAAGGTTGCGATGAAGTAGTAGACCAGAATGATGATCAGCCAGAACAGGGTGGTGGTGAGCACACCGCTCATGCCGCTGTTCTTGCACAGGGTCACGATCAGGCCTGCGGGGCCCACTGCGAACACGGTACCGACCATGATCAGCAGCACAACAGAGAACACACGCATGATGTTCTGCATCACAGGGCCAAGGTACTTGCCGGTGACCTCTGCGATGGAAGCGCCATCGTTGCGCTCGCTCATCATGCCGGAGAAGTAGTCATGCACGCCGCCGGCAAAGATGGTGCCGAAGGTGATCCACAGGAACACCACGGGGCCCCACAGAGCACCCTGCAGTGCACCAAAGATGGGTCCCAGACCTGCAATGTTCAGCAGCTGAACGAGGAACAGCTTCCACTGGGGCATCACAACGTAGTCAACGCCATCGTTGATGCGCACAGCAGGAGTTTCGCGGTCGTCCGGTCCGAACGTATTGTCAACGATCTTGCCATAGACAAAGTAGCCGATGATCAGGAGCGCCAGACAGAGTAAGAAACTAATCATACCAGAAACCTCCTTTTATCGTCCGTGCCCGGAGCCCCATTCTGCCCCGTCACGGCCATTCCTTGGCCCTATGTTAACACAATCTTCATAAATCTGGTAATATCCTTCCAGAATGGCCCTTATATCAAAAACTATATAAGTCAGCCGTTCCCGGGAATCCCGGAAAAGATTTTTTAACGTATCCTCGGCAAAACTTCTTTGCCGAAATCGTTTCAGCGGGTGGTTTTCCGTTTTCAGTGCACCCTGCCAAACTTTTTGGCATATTTTTGTGCACCTTGTCTGCATTCCTGTTCTTTTTGCCGCAATTCGTCGTTTCTCTGCACAAGCAAAAGCCGCCTGCCGGACGGCCCGGCAGGCGGCTTTTGCGGTTGTGAATGGGTATTGAGAAGGTTGAAGAGGGGGAAATGTCAATTATGCAGTCTTTTTCACTGTCTGCTTTTTGGTTGCATAGATGAACAGCGCCAGCATGGCGATCGCAAAGAGGATGCCCACCGGGTAAGCAACTGCGGTGTTATAGACGGCAGCGCCCTCAGCAGTCTTATGGTTCAGCAGGCCGCCCAGGCACTCGGGAGCCAGCACGAAGTAAGTAGCGGACACGGCACTCATAAAGGCAGCGGGCACTGCAGTGATCCAGTAGTTCTTCTTTTCCTTGAACAGGTACATGGAAGCGGCCCACAGAACGATCATGGCCAGCGTCTGGTTGGTCCAGCTGAAGTAGCGCCAGATCACGGTGTAGTTGATGAAGCCCAGCGCGTTGCCGATGCCCAGGAAAGCGCCCACGCCCAGCACGGGGATGCAGAGCTTCAGGCGGTTGCCGTAGCTGTCCTGATCGATCTTGAACCAGTCGGCCAGGGTCAGGCGGGCAGAACGGAAGGCGGTATCGCCGGAAGTGATGGGGCAGACGACCACGCCGATCATGGCCAGTGCGATGCCCACGCCGCCCATGGTCTTGGAGCAGACATCATAGATGGCCTTGGACTGACCCATTGCCAGTGCCTGTGCCAGACCGGTGTTCAGGCCATCGGTGACCTCGTACAGAGAGCAGCCTGCAGCGGCCCAGATCAGGGCAATGACACCCTCGCAGACCATGGCACCGTAGAACACAAAGTGGCCCTGCTTCTCACTCTTCATGCAGCGGGCCATCAGAGGCGACTGGGTGGAGTGGAAGCCGGAGATCGCGCCGCAGGCAACCGTGATGAACATGAAGCTCCAGATGGGCGTGCCCGACGGGTGCATGCTGCCGAAGTGATCCCAGATCTCGGGGATGGTATAGGCAGGGTTGGTGAAGATGCCAAAGATGACACCGATGGCCATGATGATGAGGCAGATGCCGAACACGGGGTAGATCTTGCCGATGACCGCATCGATGGAGATAAAGGTCGCGATGAAGTAGTAGGTCAGAATGATGACCAGCCAGAACAGCAGCGAGGTCATCACGCCGGATGCGCCGCTCTGGCTGCACAGCTCAACGATCAGACCGGCGGGGCCGACGGCGAACACGGTGCCCACCATGATCAGCAGCACAACAGAGAACACACGCATCACGTTCTGCATCACGGGGCCTAAGTATTTGCCGGTGATCTCCGCGATGGAAGCGCCGTCGTTGCGCTCACTCATCATGCCGGAGAAGTAGTCATGCACACCACCGGCAAAGATGGTGCCGAAGGTGATCCACAGGAACACCACGGGGCCCCACAGAGCGCCCTGCATGGCACCAAAGATGGGGCCAAGGCCCGCAATGTTCAGCAGCTGGACGAGGAACAGCTTCCACTGGGGCATCACGACATAGTCCACGCCGTCGTTGATGCGCACAGCAGGCGTTTCACGGTCGTCCGGGCCGAAGGTATTGTCCACGATCTTGCCATAGACGAAGTATCCGCCTACCAGGATCGCAAGACAGAGCAGGAAACTAATCATACCAGAAACCTCCTTTTTGCCCCTGCCGGCCGCGGCCCCATTCTGCCGCATACCCGGGGCTCTTTTCTGGCCTCATGGTAGCACACTTTTTTCCAGCGGAGAAATATCTTTCCGGCATAGGGCCATATCGTTTTCGATATGGCTGCAAAGAATTTTTGCCGCTTTTCCGTTTATTTTTTGACCATTTATCAGCAAAAATAAAACCGGGCGCTTATTTTCGCCCGGTTTTGCATCCATTTATTGGTTTTTCTGTCAATTCTGAATGGAGCAACCTTTGCCGTGCCTTAGCCGGAAAGCCCCTTTATTTTACGGTGGAAGCCGCTTCCTTGTGGAGCAGATCCACAAAGGCTTGCTCCTCGGGGCGCAGGCGGCCCTTGTCCGGGTAGACCAGCACATCCCGCATCTGCTGGCGCTGGGCCGGGCACTTCTTCAGCACCAGATGGTACTGCTCCAGTGCCCTGCGGGGCATGGGCGATGCCCACATGTAGGCCGTGGGCAGCCGCTGCAGGATCGAGAACTGGCTGCACCGCTCATACACATGGATACGGCGCTCCGGGTTGACATGCCAGCGCACACCGTCGCCGCCCTCCTCGCCGGGCAGCTGGAAATCATCGTGGAGGATCTCCATATACTTGTCCAGCTCAGACAGGTCGCGGATCTCCTTCCGGGCCAGCGGGCCGTCCCGGTTGGTCAGCAGACTGTATTCAAAATCCATAATGGGTTCCATTTTCAGGCCCCGCCGGGCGCAGTAATGGGTATAGTGCTCATCATCCTCCACGGCGTACCGCAGCAGAGCCAGATGATACCCCTGCCGCAGGACATGATCCAGTGCCTCCATGGAGCCGCCCTCCCGGATGTGGATGTGGAGCCGTTCTATGGAGGACACCTTCTCCAGATAATCCACCGCCGCATAGGAGGCATAGGTGGCGTGGGGGATCATTACCCGCAGCTCGGCGCAGCGCTCCTGCGCCTCCTGCACGCTCTGGTCCAGCCGATCCACCTCCCGCAGCACCCGTTCGGCCTGCTCGATGAAATGCCGTCCCTGCTCCGTGGGGATCATGCCGGTGGATGACCGCTCAAAAATGCGGAGATGATATTCTTCTTCCAGATTTTTCAGCGCCTTGCTCACGTTGGGCTGAGCGGCATACAGCCGCTTTGCCGCCGCACTCACAGATCCGCATTCCATGATGGCGACAAGATACCGCAGTTCTGTAATGTTCAACTTCTTCTCTCCTTTTGGCGTTTTTATCCCTTGCGCCTAGTTTATCAGGCGGCACACGGGGCTGTCAAGCGTTGACGGGGCCCCGCTGCCGTTTTATAATGTAAGAAACAATCTGCCCGAAAGAGGTCGAAGAGGATGGAAGAAAAAAACTACCGCGTTCTGCGCATTGAGGAGCAGCTTTATGGCTGCGAGGAGCTGCCCGAGGGCCAGCCCGTGCTCTGTGATGTCCTGCTGGAGGCTGCCGACGGCACGCAGCGGGTTCTCCCCTACCCGGATGCCGAGCTGACCCGGCTGGACATCAACGAAGGCAGCACCGTCACCCTGCGGGATCACAGGCTGGCCAAGGCGGCGCACAAGGTCTATTTCACCCGCCACGGCGAGACCGTGTGGAACGTGGAAAACAAAATCTGCGGCATGACCGACAGCCCCCTGACCGAAAAAGGCCGCGCCCAGGCCCGGAAGCTGGGCGAAAAGCTCCGGGCCAGCGGCCTCCGCATCGATGAGATCCTGTACTCTCCCCTGTCCCGCGCCGCCGACACCGCCCGGGCCATTGCAGAGGCCACCGGCATTCCTGCCCGGTGTGAGCCCCGGCTCCGGGAGCAGTGCTTTGGCCGCTACGAGGGCACGCCCCGGGACGGCGAAGAGTTCCGCATTTCCAAGACCCACTTTGCCGACCGCTACTCCGGCGGCGAGAGCATGATGCAGCTGGCCCAGCGCATCTACAACCTGCTGGACGAGCTCCGGGCCAACACCGATAAGACCTACCTGCTGGTGGCCCACAACGGCATTGCCCGGGTGGTGCAGTCCTATTTTTACGATATGACCAACGAGGAGTACGCGGCGGCAGGCATCAAAAACTGTGAGTTCGTGGAATTTACTTTTAATAAATAAAGCACTTTCATCTCAACGCTCAGAAAATAGTAAATTTTTTATGCAGCTATTGACTTTTTTTCAAATTCGCATATACTGAAAGTGGACAATGGATTGGTTACGAGATTCATAATGTCACCAAAAGCGAACCCCTTCAGAGGTGGACACTCTGAAGGGGTTCTTTTGTGCTTGCTGACCCTTAGATCCAGTCGTCAAGCCACTTGCAGATGTAGCGGACAATTACACCTGCTGCGACGGCTACAACCAAATCGGTTACGAGATTATACATAATGTCACCTCCCATCTGTTGCCAGAATGGAAAGGGGCAGCGCAAACAGTATAACACATGTTTCGACAAAAACAAAGCGGCCTCCCGTATCTGTGCGGAAAGCCGCTTTGTTCTTCACTATCCTTATTCCGCCTTGCGGTAATGGAACTGCTGGTCTCTGGTGATGAACAGGCCGATGCTGACCAGCAAAGCGGCCAGCTCGGCGGCTGTCACGGCCAGCCAGATGCCATCAATGCCCAGCAGGAGCGGAAGCAGCAGAACCGCCGCCACCTGAAACAGCAGGGTGCGCAGGAACGAGATGAGCGCACTGGTCACACCGTCGCCCAGGGCCGTGAAGAAGGAGGACGCATAGACGTTGAAGCCCATGATGAGGAAGCTCAGGCCATAGAGCCGGAAGGCCCGGGTGGTCAGAATGAGCAGGTTTTCATCATAGCCCACAAAGAAGCGGGCCACATGGGGGATGATGAACATGGAGCCGATGGTCATTCCCACTGCAACCACGCCGATGAGCTTCAGGCTCTTGCGGTAGAGGTTGTTGACCTCCTTGCGGTTATTGGCACCATAGTGGTAGCTGACGATGGGCGCACTGCCCACGGCGTAGCCCACAAACACCGCCACAAACAGGAAGGATGCGTACATGATCACACCATAGGCGGCCACGCCATCCTCGCCCGCAAAGCGGAGCAGCTGATAGTTGTACAGGATGTTCACCAGCGACATGGAAAGGTTGGTCATCAGCTCAGAGGAGCCGTTGATGCAGGCATTCAGCAGAACTTTGCCCTCAAAGCGGGGACGGCACAGGTGGATGCGGCTGGTGTTGTTCCGGTTGAGGAAGTAGAACACCGGCAGCAGGCCGCCCACCACCTGGCTGAGCATGGTGGCAATGGCGGCACCCTCCACGCTCCAGTGCAGGATGCCCACCAGCAGCACGTCCAGCACCATGTTGGTGCAGCCCGCGCCCACCGTGAAGTAAAAGCCCAGATGCGGCTTTTCGGCGGTAACAAAAAAACTCTGGAACATATTCTGCAGGATAAAGGTGGGCAGGCTGAGCATCAGCACCCGGCCATAGCGCAGGGCGTAGTCCAGCATCTCGCCTTCGGCACCCAGCATCATGGCCACCGGCCGAAGCAGCAGCATCCCCAGCACGGACAACACGATGCCGGCGATCAGCGCCGTTGACATGAACAGGCTGAAATAGCGATCAGCTTTTGCATTGTCGCCCTCGCCCAGCGTGATGCCCACAATGGCGCTGCCGCCGGTGCCCAGCATGAAGCCCACGGTACCCACCAGCATGGGCACGGGCATGATGAGGTTGACTGCCGCAAAGGCCGTTTTGCCCACAAAGTTCGAGACACACAGGCCGTCCACGATGCCGTAAATGGAGGTGAACAGCATGGTGCCGATGCAGGGCAGCACAAAACGGATCAGCCGTGAATAATCAAAGTGATCCGAAAGTTGAATTTTCTGTTTTGACATGGATTCTCCTTTTTGCAGGGGTGGATCACATCATCCCGCCGGGCCGCCAGCCGGTGCAGTAGCGGGCGTAATCGCGGTCGGCCTGTTTGACGTAAAGGAGGAACTGTTCCCTGCCTTCCTTGTCCGTGACCTGACGGACTTTGGTGGGCAGGCTCTGGCGCTGGAGCAGCTCCAGCTCATCGTTGAGCTCTTCCTCGGTATCAAAGGCATCCAGCTTGGTCCAGTGGGTGGCAAAGAGCCAGATGTTTGCAAGGGTGTTATTCATATTCAGTCTCCTTTTCCGGGGCATCGGCAAGGGTGCCGGCCCGGTAGAACGGCGCAATGGCATTGGCATCGCCGTGGCGCACGATGGAATAGGTAATATCGCAGTAGGGCTGGATGGCCGTGCTCTTTTCCACGGTGGAGATAAGCAGCACCTGCAGCTGCAGGCGGCGGAACAGCTCCATCATGGGGCGGATGCGGTCACTGGTCATCTTGCTGAAGGCCTCGTCCAGCAGGACAAGGCGGATGCTGTTCTCGCTCTTCTGGTAGATCTGCAGCAGGCTGGCGCAGATAGCCACATAGAAGGGAGCCTGGTTCTCGCCGCCGGAGGAATCGCGGCTGACGCGGGAAAGATAAGCCTGCTGGCCCGAGACGGTGTTGGTCACCTTGATGTCATAGTCCAGATAGGTGCGGTAGTCCACATAATCCGAGAGGGTGGCACCGGAGGCGGTGCGGCCCTCCTGCCGGGCCCGGGTGTTCTCGTCCACATCAGCCATGATCTTTTCCATCAGCGCGTCCACCTGCCGCTCGTAGACGGGGTCGGCGGTGGCGGCAAGGTTGTCCAGCGAGTCGCCGTCGGTCATCTGCTGGTTGCCCTTGTCCACAATGACCTGATAGAAGGCGGCCAGCTGGGGGTCACGGCTGGGTTCCAGCTCAAAGCGGTAGACTTCCTCGCCGTAGGTCAGCTGCTCCATCACCTTGTTCAGCTCCCGGAACTGGCGGCGGGCGTTGAAGATATCGTCCTTCATCCGGAAGAGGATATCCTTGCGGAAGCGGTCCTTGCAGTCCCGCTGTGCCTGCTCCAGCCGGGCGGCGTAGCGTTCCAAGTCGATGCGGACAAGGCTGTCGTGCTGGGCGCGGTACTGCTCCACCCCGGCCAGACCCAACGGATAATCGCAGACATAGTGCTCGTTGTAATCCCTCTGGGCGGGTTCCAGCGTGGAAGTGAGATAAGATCGCAGGGTATCGTCCAGCCTGGTCTGTGCCTTTTCGGCAGTCTGCGCGGCGGCACGGGCCGTGCGCCCGCCCGTCATCAGGCCCTTTTTGCGTTCCTGTGCCAGAGGCTCCAGCAGCGGGTGCTGTGCAAAGAATGCCTCTGCCGCCTCCCTGCTCTGTGCAGCGGTCTCCACGGCCTTGCCCTGCTCCGCCTCACAGGATGCGATCTGCTTTTCGCAGACGCGGATATCGCCGCCCACCTGCTCCACGGCCTTGCGGGCGGTCTCCCATGCGGCTTCCCGGGCTTCTTCCTCGCGGTAGAGCTGCTGCAGCATGGGGTTCTCGCGGCAGTCCGCCAGCTTCTGCTCCTGCGCGGCGTAGTCGGCACGGGCGGCATCCAGCGCGGCCCGGCTGGCCCAGAGTTCAGCCAGCTGTTCCAGCGCATGGCCCCGCAGGACGTTCTGGTACTGGTCGTAGGCAGATTTCAGGGTCTTTTCGGCCTGGGCGGCTTCGCGGCAGCGGTCGGCCTGGGCGGCAAGCTGTGCTTCCAGCGCGTCAGCACGCTCCCTGCGGGCATCCAGACCGATATAGCGCTGGGGCCTGCGCAGGCGTTCCAGCCGGAAGGGATGGTGGCGCAGCAGGTCCCGGGTGGCGCTGTCGGGGAAATGCTCCAGCGTATCGGGGGTGTCGCAGCAGACGATGCGGCGCAGGATGGTGTCCGCATACTGGGCGGCCAGCGGGTTCTCGCTGGTGACCTGAGCGGCAAGGCTGTCGGCGGGGGCCGTCTCTGCATGGCGGTCCGCCTTGCGGATGCCCGGGGTATCCAGCAGGCTGATGGGCCCCACCCGGTCGCCCAGCGCCACAAAGGCGCTCTTGGCGGCGGCGTAGTGGGCAGGCGGCACAAGGATATCGAACCGGCGGTCACCCAGGCAGGCTTCCACACAGTCCTGCCAGCTCTCATCAGCCACGGTCAGCAGCTCACAGAAGATCTTTGCATCCGCTGTCATGCCGCGGCTTTTCAGCTCGGCGTTCACGGCATCCCGCACTTTGGTGGCGGCATCGCCGTGGGGGTAGACCCACTTGCCGCCGGACACGGCGTTCAGCTCGGCCCGCAGGGCCTCCTGCTCTTTTGCCAGATCCGCCGAAGCCTGCCGGGCAGCGAAATACTGCTCCTCCAGCGGCTTTTCGATGCGGGCCAGGGCCTCGGTCAGGGCGGGGAGATGTTCCGCCGTCAGGCGCTGGGGCCAGAGCTCCTTCTCCACCGCAAAGCCGCTGCGGTTCAGCTGGGTCAGCAGGCCGGTGATGGTATCCGCAGTCGCTTCCAGACTATTCCTTGTCCGGGCTGCTGCATCCAGCGCGCTCTTTTTCCGGGCCAGCTCCTCGGTCAGGGCATCCAGCGCCCGGCCCGCGCCGCTGTCACCGGCCGCTCCGTGGGCCGCCAGATAGGCCCGGCGGGCTTCGGTTTCGGCGTTCTTGGCGGCCTCGTATTTTGCGTTCAGATCGGCCAGCTGGCGGCGGCCTGCGTCCAGATGGCTCTGCCAGGAGGCATCCTCACCGGCATCCGCTTCGGCGCGGGCCAGCAGGACCGCACCCCGGTTGACAAGGGCATCCGTCTCTTTGTCAGCAGCTTCCCGGCCATACGCCACGATCTGTTCCAGCGCGGCGGCACGGGTCTGGGCCTCGGCCAGAACGGCGTGGAGGTTTTCCAGCTCCACCCGGTCGCCCTGCAGCGCTTCCAGATCCAGCTCAGGCTGGGGCAGGATGTACTGGTACAGGAACTCCCGGAAGTTGGGGATCTCGTCCATGCTGGTGCCCATCTGGAACACTTCGTTGAACTTTTTGCCCAGCGGGCTGGAGGCGCGGCCAATGCCCAGGGCACGGCAGATGCGGTCCCGGGCCTCGCTGGGGCTGCGGGTGTAGGACAGGCGGCCCACGGCGGGCTTGAAGTCCTCCTTGGCGCTGGGGGCACCGGTGCGCGGATCAAGGAAGGGCAGCTTTTCCAGCGTGATGCCGTCCTCGGAGATGTACCAGGTCTGGTCGCCGGGGTGAAGCTCCTGCATGGGTCCCTCGGATTCCACCCGGACAGCGATGACGAAGCTGGTCCGCTTGACGGTATCCCAGAACTCGGCACCGATATATGCCACCGTGCGGCCCGGGCGGCGGTAGGCGTTCTCGCCGCGCTGCTTGGCGTGAACAGAGCCCTGCAGGGTGCGGCCGCTCTTTTTATTGCCCAGGGCATTGAAATTGCGGTTGGTGGTCAGGCAGTAGCGGATGGCATCCAGAATGGTGGTCTTGCCCACCGCGTTGACACCGATCATATAAGTCAGACGGGCACAATCGAAGGTGACATTTTCAAAGTTGTGCCAGTTGATGAGCTTCAGGCGCTTTAATTCGATCATTCTTCTTCCTCCCCGCTGGCATCTCCGTCAGGCCGCTCGTAGAGGGCCAGTTCCTCCCGGGTGCGGCTGCTCTCGGCGGCGGCATCGGCAAGGTCTGCGTCCGGCAGGGCCAGCAGCACAGTGGGGAACACCTCGATGCGGCTGTCCAGACCGGTCAGCCGCCCCACCGGCCGGGCCAGATTATACCTGCGCAGGGTGCGCATCAGCTCCTCCAGCGTGCGCTGGTCCAGCCGCCGGGGCAGGTTCATCTTCTGCAGCTCTGTCTGCACCTCTTCCACCGTGACCAGCACCTGATCGGCGCTGGCGGCAAGGCTCTCCCGTTTTTGCAGGTAGAGCAGCCGGAGCACCAGCAGCAGAATGCTCTCGTATTTCAGCAGCCGGGCCTGACTGCCCTCATGCTCGTTGACCAGCGCCGCCGCCTGCAGCGGAGCCGGGTAAAGCGTTACCGCATAGCCCAGCGGCGCGAACACGGCCCGCACCTCGGGCAGATGATCCTGCACATAGAGGTATTTTGCCCGCTGATCCTCCACGCCGCCCAGCACAAAGCAGTGATTGAGCAGATAGTTTGCGGTCTCTTCCAGCATTTTATTCGGTTCGGCCATGGTCAGCGTCCTCCCTGCGGGGTGTCAGAATAAACTCTTCAAACCGGAAGCCGCCCCGTTCGACCCAGTTTCCGGTAAGGGTGATATCGTAAGCCCGGCGCGGCGACTGCGAGTAGGTGTGCAGGCCGATGATGCGGGCAAAATCGCGGGGGTATTCCTCCGCCAGCGTGGAGGCAGCCACCGCACTGCGGGCGGCAAGGGCCTGTTTTGCCAGCAGGCCCACATTTTCCTCGGTCACGGCCATCCGGGCGTAATCCAGCAGCAGCTGCTGTTCTTTGCGCAGCTGCTCCGCATCCAGCCCGGCCTGCCGCACCGGGGCCAGCGGCGTTTCGCTGCGGGGCGCGGCGGGCGGGTAGAGGGGCTTTGCCCCGAACACCGCCGCCGGGTAGAGGTGCAGGTGCTTTGCCACCGGGCCGTCATCCGGCGCGAACAGCTGGTCGGGCGTTTTGATCTCCTCAGCATAGCGGCGGAGCAGGGCGGTGACACTGCCCTGCGAGGAGCGGTCGCTCAGCAGCAGGAACTGTGCCCGCTGCACGGCCCGCTTGCGGTAGCGGATGTGGCTCTGGTCGATCTGGCGCATCAGGGTGCTCATCTCTTCCAGCGAATCCCGCAGTTTCTGGATGAGGGCACGCACGGCAGGAGCAGCCTCGCCGGGGGCACAGCGCTCCACCCGGGCGTAATCCAGCGCCAGCCGGGGCAGGTGCTCTGCCTCGCAGTCGTCCAGCTCCTCCTCCAGATAAGCGCGGTAGTTGAACAGGTTATCGCTGGTCTTGAAGCGGTGGTAAGCGGCAGCCACCACCTTTTCCTCGTACTGGTCGAAAAGCTCCAGCACCTCCTGCGGGGTGCGGTTGCGGGTGAGCCGGTCGATATAATGCCCGATGGATGCGTTCAGCGCCCGCAGGGACTTGTTCAGTGCTTCCAGATCGGAGGCTACCTCCCGCAGAACATTCTCATAGGGGCTCTTTTCCTCCCCGATGTTCTGCAGCAGCTGCCATGCCTTGTACAGCTTGCCGGTGTAGGTGACAACGCGCGGGTTCAGGATCTCCTCCAGCGCCTCCAGCAGGGGGGCCACTTCGGGCACAAAGGCAAGGGCAGGCTCCTCCTCATAGCTGCCGGGCTGCTCTTCCAGCCAGCCGGTGCGGCGCAGGCGGAGCAGAAAGCCCAGCGCAAGGGTATGGGGGTCCCGGGTGGGCTGTTCGGCTTCATCGCCCGCGTCATCGGCATCCAGTGCCAGCGGCTTTGCCAGCGCCGCAAAGTAATCCTCGGCCCGGCTCACCGCTTCTGCCCGGGAGATGGAGTAATCCGCCGTGTGGCGGCACTCCTCCCACAGCAGGAGCAGCAGCTCCGCATAAAACGCCCGGTTGGGCCCCGCCAGCGGGCGGAACAGCCGCGGGCTGACCAGTTCAAACAGCTGCATCCAAAGGTTCCTTTCTTTCGACAAAATCTATCTTTTATTGTACCACATCACAGCCTTTTTTGCATCTTTTATGGAAAAGTTGCAAACAAAAAGCCCGCCCGGAGCAAAACCGGACGAGCCCGTTTTTCTTCTCACTGCCACGACAGAGATAAATGACGGTTATTGGCAACGCAGTCTTTCAAGTACAAATTGATCAGGGTCTGGTAAGGGATGCCCACCACTTCGGCCTGCTCCTTGAAGTAATCAATGGTATTGCTGTCAATGTTAATGGTGATCTGTTTTTTCAGCGCCTTGGCATAGGGATTCTTTCTTGCATTGCTGAAATCGTACTCTTTGAGCATAACACAGACCTCACTTTCCATAATATTTCGATTCAGTTTTTGTGGCCTTTCTGGCCGAGATAATACGGATGACAGTATCTGACGCACGGTAGCAGTGACACACGACAAGCAGATTTGCCCTACTGCTCAGGCCGAGAATGATAAATCTGTCCTCCTGTTCTGAATGCTCCGGGTCATCAATTACCAGTGCTTCCTCGTCATAGAAAACTGTCTTTGCTTCCAGGAATGAAATGCCGTGTTTGTGCTGATTGATGCGGTTTTTATTTTCATCCCACTCAAACTGTATGCTTTCCATATCTATATTATAATTATATTATAATTACAAGTCAAGTGCTCCGGACGCAAAAAAGCCCCGGAGGGCGGCCTTTCAGCCACGCTCCGGGGAAAAATCATATAATTTGTTTTGCTCAGGCATTTGTATCAATAGCCACCGAGATAGCCATGTAGGTCTGACCATTCACAGCTTTGACAACAACGCCAACCTGTGTCCATTTCGTGCTCTGTGCAATATTCGCGTTTCCAAGATTGCCGCCTTCGGCAATTTTCTGAACGAACTTATTCAGCTTTGTGCCATCATAGTCAAATGTCGTCACAAATGTAGCTGCACACTTACCATCTTTGGGACCATCAATTTTGAACCAAACCTTAGACGAATAGCCAAACAGATTCAGCGAGAAATTCAAATCTCCCTTTGCTGCCTCATCAATACTTTGGCTTGCAATCGCTCTGCACTGTGCGTTGTTTTCCAGTTTCTTTCCCTCTGGGCGATTTGCATTGATCGTGCTCATCATCTGAGCTTCTGCCTGAGCCTCAGGGGTCGATGAGGTATCACCGCCGCAGGCGGTGAACAGAACAAGTACCATGGTCGCCGCCAGAATCAAAGCGGCCAGTTTCTTCAGCATTTTCATGTCGGGACCTCCAGTCGTTTTGTTGTGTTGTTATCATAATATGCAGGGTGCCTTTCCATTTTGAAACAGGACCCCTTCCAGCTTTATTTTATCCAACGACTGTCGCTTTTGTCAATTGCCAGCTTCACCAAACATTTTCTCCTGCTTTTGTTGTTTTTTCCAGAACGGATCTTCGCAAAGATCCTTTGCCGTGCCCGGGGCAAAAACCGGAAAATATTTCCGGCGTTTACACAATTCTACCACGATTTGGTGCTAAACTTAAGGCAATGGGAACCGCCGGGTGCCGTTCCTGAACAAGGAAAAGGAGTTTGCCCCATGCAGCATGGTTCCCTGCGCGCTCCGGTGCGCGTTTTTGTGGCAGCAGTTCTGCTGTGCCTGAGCTTTCTGGCCGCGCCAAAGGCTGCGGCGGCACAATTGCAGGATGTGAACGGCATCACGCTGCTGTCCTTCGACAGCCAGCAGATCGTCTCCATCGGCAACCAGACCTCGGGCCGGTGCAGCTGGTACGCCCTGCGCTACGCCCGCACCATTCTGGATGGCAAGCCCTGCTCGGGCAGCGGGATGTGGTCGAACGGCGCGGTATGGTCTGCCGCCGGGTACTACGCTTACAGCGGCTCCCTTTCCGACTGCCTTTCCCGCCTGTATGAAGAGCTGCAGGCCGGGCGGCCCGTCATTGTACATCTGAAAAACACCGCTGTCAGCGGCGTGTCCAAGCACACCAACCGCGTGACAAGCTATGAATACCACCTCTCCGGCTCCGGCTGGAAAGAGGTCAATTACCCCCACATCGCCACCAGCAGCACCTACGGACACTGGGTGTGCGTGGTGGGCATCTCCCCCACGGCAGACCCCGAAAACCTGCGGGAGAGCGATTTCTACGCGCTGGACCCCGCGCGGGTCAGCGTGAACGGCACACTGGCCGTAACAAAGCTTTTGGATGGCACCATCTGGACTGATAACTCTCCCTTAAAAGTCGCAGCCTGACGCTCCCTTACAAAACACAACAGCCCCCGGAACATGCAGGGTTCCGGGGGCTTCGTGTTTTGTATCGGGGGGTTACAGCTCCTGATAGGCGCTCATCATGGCGGGGATGAACTGCTTTTTGCGGCTGACCACGCCGGGCAGCGTCCAGCTGCCGTCGGCGGCGGGCCGGCTCTCAAAGCCGTTGCTCAACACCTCGGCGGCGTAGCGGCCGGTGCAGATGACCACACTCTCCTCCTTGGGCACATCGGTCAGCAACATATAGAGGTCCTCCACGTTCTGCTTGTTGCGGGCCTCCTCCAGATAGGGCTGGAGCAGCGCCTGCGCGGCCTGCAGGTTTTTGCGGGTCATGTAGCTGCCCTGCGCCACGCCAAAGCGGATATCGCCGCACATGAACACCTTGAAGTCCTGCAAAAAGACCTCTTCGGGGGTCTTGCCGTCCAGTTTTTCACCGGCCTCGAACATTTCGGTGGAAAACTCTTCAATGTCCACGCCTGCGATCTTGGCCAGACGCTTGGCGGCGTTTTCATCCACGGGGGTACAGGTGGGGCTGCGGAAGGCCAGCGTATCCGAAAGGATGGCCGCCAGCAGCAGGCCCGCGATCTGGGGCGGGATGTCCACACCGTTTTCATCGTACATCTGGGTGATGATGGTGGCGGTGCAGCCCACGGGCTGGTTGCGGAAGTAGACCGGCCCGCTGGTCTCCAGACTGCCGATGCGGTGGTGGTCGATGATCTCCAGGATCTCGGCCTGATCAAAGCCCTCCACGGCCTGGGTGGCCTCGTTGTGGTCCACCAGAATGATGCGCCGCTTGCGCAGGGCAATGACGTTGCGGCGGCTGACCATGCCGCAGTATTTGCCTTCCTCATCGAGGATGGGGAAATAGCGGTGGCGCACCTTTGCCATCACCCGCAGCACATCGGCCACAGGGGTGACGAGGGTGAATTTGAGGATGTCGTCCCGGGTCATATAATAGGAGATGGGGGCGCACTGGCTGATGAGCTTGCCCGCCGCATAGGTATCCTCGGGGGTGGTCATAATGGCAACGCCGGTCTCATCGGCAATGCGCTGGATGGTGCGGCCCACCTTGGCCCCATTGCAGATGATGAGCAGGGAGGCTTCCTTTTCAATGGCGCAGAGCTGGCTTTCGTACCGGTTGCTCAGAATGACGATATCCCCCTTTTCCACGCTGCTTTCCAGCATCTCGGGGGTGGCGGTGCCGATCTTGATGTGGCCGGTGGTGCAGACCGCGTCTGCATCGCCCACCACCATGGTGCCGTTCAGCGTTTCAAGGATGTTCTTATAAGAGGTACGGCTCTTGGCCAGCACTGCGGTATCGAACACATCCATGTTGGCGGTGGCAAGATCCTTCACGGTGATGATGCCCTCCAGCTCGTTGTCCGCGCTGGTGATGGACAGGGTGTCGATCTGCTGGTCGCGCATGATCTTCCATGCGCGGCGCAGGCTGGTGGAGCCCGGGATGCCCGGCATCTCGCGGTAATCCACGTCCCGGATCTTGGGGTTCACGTCGGTGCACATCCGGGGCGGCGTGACACCGAATTTTTTCAGGACGAACTCGGTCTCCTGATTCATTTTACCGGCACGGCGCGGCTCACAGACCAGCGTGCTGGTGCGGTTTTTGAGCTCCGCATAGGCAATGGCGGAGCAGATGGAATCGGTATCGGGGTTGCGGTGCCCGATGACCACGACCTTGTGTGCTTCTTTTGGCATAGGTTGTTCCCCTCTCTGGGTCAGATTCATTTACCTTCCGATCGGCTCCATACCCCAAACCACCGGGCACGGCTGCCAGCTACATTTTAACACAACCGGCCCCGGGGGTAAAGGCGGCAGATATCTTTTTCTTGACAGCGCCCCAAAAATCGTCTATCCTTGACCTGAATTTTTTCTCTTTGGAGGTTCCCCCATGAAAAAGCTGTTCCGCGCCCTTTCCCTCTGCCTGACGCTGGCCCTGTGCGTGTTCGGCAGCACCGCCGCACTGGCCGAGGCTCCCGCCGCAACGCCCGCCCCCCAGGACCAACGTGTCATCACCGATGTAAGCCCCCTTGAGGATCAGATCCGCAACATCGTCGGTTTCACCACCAGCACCGGCGGCCCCTACGATTTTGAACAGGCCGACCATAGATCTGCCGTGCAGGCCTACGGTGCAGAACCCGCCGAGGGTGCCGTGGCCCTGCTGCGCGTCTACGCCCGGGCCGAGGACCGGGGCGATGCCTCCATCAATTCCAGCGGCCACTCCTTCCTCTCGGTGCGGAACATTTCGGACCACGACATCGAGGTGGGCGGCCTGCGGATCGCGCCCGACACCGAAATGACCTTCAGCCCCCGCGGCAACCGCTGGGAGCACACCGGCATCTGGTATAATCTGGAGGGCTACTACAAGCGCTATCTGGCCGATTCCTACTACCAGAACATCTATGCTGTCCAGACCTCGCTGGATCAGGGCCAGCTGGACGTGGTCAACCGCAATCTTGCAAAGTCTGACCACTGGTCGGCCTACTTCAATTGCGCCGCCTTTACCGAGAGCATGTGGAACGCTGTCTGCGCCGACACCCTTTCCGCCGGGCAGCCCTACACCCCGGAGAACCTGCGGAACGACATTCTGGCCAAGTACGGCAATCTGGCCGCATACAACCCCCAGATCCCCTACGACTACATTGTTTATTACGGCACCAGCCTGACCCCCAGCAAAGAGTTTGCCTGATTTTTCGATTTGTTGGATACAACGTCTTGATTTTCACGTCATTCCGCGCTATCATGGGTGTGTTTGAATCCACGCGCCAAGGGAGGACACCATGACAGACGCATCGACCACTTCAAGACCGCTGTTCAACCGTCAACAGCTCATCTCACTTTTCCTGCCGCTGGTGGCAGAGCAGGCCCTCAGCATCTCCATCGGTCTGGCGGACACCCTGATGGTCTCCTCGGTGGGCGAAGCCGCCGTTTCGGGCGTGAGCCTGGTGGACTCCTTCAACGTGCTGATGATCCAGCTGCTCAGTGCACTGGCCACCGGCGGCGCGGTGGTCGCCAGCCAGTACATCGGACACCGGGAGCCCAAACGGGCCAAGGCCAGCGCCGCACAGATCATGTTCATTATGATCACGCTCAGCGTGGTCACCGCCGTCATCGTGGCGGTGGGGCGGCATGCCATTCTGCGGGGCATCTTCGGCTCCATTGACGCGGATGTCATGCGCTACGCTGAGACCTATTTTCTGCTCTCGGCCCTGAGCTACCCCTTTATTGGCGTGTACAATACCGGTGCGGCTCTGTTCCGCGCCCAGGGCAACAGCAAGATCAGTATGCTTTCCAGCCTGGTGATGAACGTGGTGAACATTGGCGGCAACGCCATCCTGATCTACGGCTTTGGCATGGGCGTGATGGGTGCGGCCACCGCCAGCCTCGTGAGCCGGATGATCGCCTGCTTCACCGTGATGTTCCTGCTGCAGAAGCCGGAATGTGCGCTGCGCATCGACCACCTCACCGACCTGAAGCCAGATCTCGACCTCATCAGGCGCATCCTGAAAGTCGGCATTCCCGCCGGCATCGAGAACGGCATGTTCCAGATCGGCAAGCTGTCGGTCTCCAGCCTGACCAGCACGCTGGGCACCGCCGCCATTGCCGCAAACGCCGTGGCAGGCAACATCTCCAGCTTCCTGAACGTGCCCGCCTCCGCTGTGGGCATCGGCGCGCTGACCGTTGTGGGCCAGTGTCTGGGTGCCGGGGAAAAGGTGCAGGCCAAGCGCTATTCCCGCCTGCTGCTCCTGACCGCCTACGCCGGGGACTGGGTGATGAACCTTTCCGGCCTGTTCTTCCTGAACAAGCTGGCGCTCTCCTGGTTCAACCTCTCGCCGGAGGCCTACGGCATGGCACTGGAGCTGATGGTCTGGTTCAACGTTGTATCGCTGATCCTGTGGCCTTCCAGCTTCACCCTGCCCAACATCCTGCGCGCCGCCGGAGATGCCGCCTTTACCATGACGGTCAGCGTCATCTCCATGTGGGTGTTCCGGGTGGCCTTCTGCTACCTGATGGTGCTCAAGTTCCACTGCGGCCTGCTGTTCATCTGGATGGGCATGTTCCTGGATTGGGCCATGCGCTCGCTGTTCTTCTGCGTCCGCTTTGTCCGCGGCAGGTGGATGGAACAAAAGGTGATCTGAGTTTCCGTATATCCGGCCCTCTCCGCCATTGCAGTTTTGGCGGGGAGGGCCTTTTTTGTGCAGGAAACCCGCATCCTGTCTCGTATCAATAGGCAGAAGCTTCTCTCCCCTGCATCCGCTTTCCCAAAGCATACCAAATTCCGCGCGGATGTGTTCACGATTTTGTCAGCTTTTTGTCTTGTTTTCTTCGTCTTTGCGCGGTATAATCATACGCTGCAAAGAACTTTAGGCGGGGCTGCGGCCCCCATTCCAGAAAAGGAAGTGTGTTCCATGCGCAACTGGTTTTCCCGCCATCCCGTTTCGTTCATGGCGTTTTATCTCCTGTTTTACCTTTCGGCGTTCCATTGGCTCGAAGTCCATATTGCCGTGCCCGATGTTCTGGTGCACTGCCATCTGGATGACCTGATCCCCTTTTGCAAATATGCCATCGTGCCCTACTTTGCGTGGTTCGTATGGATCCCGTTCACCCTGTTCTACCTGCTGTGGAAAGCGCCCCGGGCCGACTTCTGGCGGCTCTGCCTGCCCCTGTTTGCGGGCATGACCATTGCACTGGCCTGCTATGTCATCCTGCCCACCGGCCTTGACCTGCGGCCCTACCGGGTGTACGGCAGCGATATCTTTGCTCAGGCCGTGCGGACGCTCTATGCCACCGACACGCCCCTCAACGTCTGCCCCTCCATCCATGTGTTCAACTCCGTCACCCTGATGATGGCCTATTACCGCAGCCGCATCTTTGAAACGCCGGGCCGCCGCTGGATGCGGCCCGCTTCTGCTGTGCTCTGCGTTTCCATCATCGCGTCCACGGTCCTGCTCAAGCAGCACAGCTGCATTGATGTATTGCTGGGCATCCTGCTGGCCATGGCGCTGGATACCGGCATGACCGCACTGGAACGCAGCGACGCAAGAGCCTTGCAGCGGCTCTGAATCTGCATTGAAAAACACCCATGCCGGCGCTGGCATGGGTGTTTTTCATTTTGGGGCATTACGGAGCCGGGGCAGTGAACTCTTTCAGGTGCGCTGTATCCAGCTCTTCGGCATCTTTGGCCGCCGATGTATAGGAAATTTTCAGATATTTCAGGGCCGTATCGTTTGCCAGCAATTTTTTGCAGGTTTCCGTATCAAACGTGATGTTGTTGGTCAGATCCAGCCAGATCAGCTGCGGCATCTGGGTCAGGGGGGTATAATCCATGTTCTTATATCTTTCCCGTGCACCCTGAGAGAGAGACATACTCAGATACTGCACACTGCTCTCCGCCAGCGGGGCAAAGCTGTCGATCTCCGGCCCTTGGCACAGCTGCAGAAAGCTCAGATTTTCCATCTGCTTCAACGGTTCCAGCGAACCGATCCGGGTCACGTCCAGTCTCAGGACCCGCAAGTCAGCTCCGGCCAGCTGGGTCAGATCGACCTCACTGCCGGTGATCCACAGCATCTTCAGCGACTTCATCTGCGCCAGCGCCGAAAGGTCGGAGACATTGGAATCCGCCCGGATCCCGTCACTGCCATATTCCAGCTTTACCACAGAATCCAGCTTTGCAAAGGTCGGGAATGCGCTGCTCTCCACACTGGGCACACTCAAAAGCATCAGATTTTTGCATTCCTCCAGACCTGTCAGATCTGTAATGGGTGGGGCTCCCCTTCTATTATTGACCGACAATACCTGCAAGCTGTCAAAATGCCGCAGGTCTGCCAGAGAGGTCACCGGATCATACGTTCCCTCTACCCTGACCGCACAGGCTTCCAGCTGATCATTGCCATTAACGGTTCCCCCAATATCTTCCCCGTCCGGTGCATCTTTGACGAGGAGATCTTTCACGCCGGTTCCGGAATTTATCGAGACTCGCTGATAATCCCAGACATCGCTGTGATAGATATCCCCCTTCGGGCGGTCAAGCCATTTCCGGACGTGCTTTTCCATCACAGGGTCCTGCCACTCAATGACATAATCCTCCCCATGCTCGGCGTGACTGGCCGGAACCGCAAGTGTCGTCTGCTGAACGAAAACATCCTGCATTTCCGAGCGGAAAGGTCCCGGTCTCAGATTCAAAGAGCTTGCACATGCGCTGAGCAAAAGCATTGCACAGATCAACAAACTCGACGCTTTTAACATTTTACGCATAACAGGCTCCTTTCTGTTTCAGCAAAGTCTCTAGTTATATTTTACCATAAGTTGTTTTTTTGTAAAGAAAAACCCACGATCTTTGCACGGGCATGGCAAAAATCGTGGGTTTGCTTAAAACAGATTTTCCGGCAGGCAGATATCCTGCTTTGGCACCTTGTCCCAGGAAAAGTCTGGGATCAGGCTTTCCGGGGTGCGGGGAGCCGGTTCAGGTTGGAGACCATAGGCAAAGGCAAGCCTGCCCACGATCTCCTGCGCCGTATATTTTGCCCGGAGATTTTCCAGGCTCTGGTCACCGTCCCGTTTGGAAAGGCGGCGGCCATCGGGAGCCAGCAGGAGCGGGCAATGGGCAAACTTTGGGGCGGGCAGGCCCAGCAGACGGTAAAGATAAAGCTGCCGCGCGGTGGAAGAGAGCAGGTCCGCGCCCCGCACCACCTCCGTGACCCCCATCCGGGCATCGTCCACCACCACAGCCAGCTGGTAGGCAAACACGCCATCGGCGCGGCGGAGGTAGAAATCCCCGCAGTCCCGGAGCAGGTTCTCGGTGTGGGGGCCCATACAGCCATCGGTGAAGGTGATGTCCTCATCGGGCACCATGAGACGATAGGCCGGGGCTTTCTTTTTGCGCTTCTCGGCGATCTGCTCCGCCGTCAGCCCCCGGCAGGTGCCGGGATAGATCACATTGCCGTCGGAGGTGTGGGGCGCGCTGGCGGCATGGAGCTGGGCACGGGAGCAGAAACAGGGGTAAACAAGGCCCTGTGCTTCCAGTTTGTTATAGCTCTCGGTGTAGATGGCGGCGCACTCGCTCTGGTAATAGGGGCCGTTGGGGCCGCCGCTGCTGCCGCCCTCGTCCCAGACAAGGCCCAGCCAGCGCAGGTCCTCTTCCAGTGCGTCGGCATATTTGCGGGGGCAGCGCTCGGCATCCAGATCCTCAATGCGCAGAACGATGCGCCCGCCCTGACTTCTGGCGCTGAGCCAGGCCAGCAGGTTGCAGGCCAGATTGCCCAGATGCAGCCGCCCGCTGGGGCTGGGGGCAAAGCGCCCGGTCACAGCGCTCACAGGCCCAGCTTCCACTCGCCGTCCACAGGCTGGGAGATGGGCGTGTTATAGAACTCGGCCACGGCCTTTGCCATGTACTCGGCATCCTTGCAGCTGGCGGTCTCCATTGCGGAATGCATGGCCAGCTGTGCCAGACCGATATCCACCATGGGGATCAGGATCTGGTGGCCCAGCAGGTTGCCCAGCGTGGAGCCGCCGGGAACATCCGCGCGGTTTGCGGCCACCTGCACCGGCACACCGGCCTTTTTGCAGATCTCGGCAAAGGCAGCGCCGGTAAAGCCGCTGGTGGTGTAGGTCTGGCGAGCATTGTACTTCAGCAGCACACCGCCGCCCATGACCGCCACATTGACGGGATCGCTCTTTTCGGGGTGGTTGGGGTGGGTGGCGTGGCCATTGTCGGCGCTCAGCAGCAGGCTGTTGGTGCAGGCACGGATGCTCTGCTCCCGGGTGACCCCCAGCTTTTCCTCAATGCGGGCCAGCACATTGGCCATCAGGGTGCCCTGTGCGCCCTGCCGGCTGGAGGAGCCCACCTCCTCATTGTCGAACATGACCCACATATCACCCCGGCCTTCCTCCTCGCCGCGGCCCTGCAGGAAGCCCCACAGGGTGGTGTAGGCGCATTCCAGGTCATCGATGCGGCCGGACATGAAATATTCGCCCTTCAGGCCCACGCGCTCGGCCTTTTCACGGGTGCAGAGCACCAGGTCAGCATCCACGATGTCCTCAGCCTTGACCCCGGCTTCCTCAGCCAGAGCGTCCCGCAGGGTGGAGCCTGCCTCACCAAAGATGGGCTGCAGATCCACCTGAGGGTTGTACTTCATGCCGTTGTTCAGGTCATGGCTGAAGTGGATGCAGAGGTTGGGGATGACAGCCAGCGCCCGGTCGGGGTGGACCAGCAGGCTCCGGATGCCGTTCTCCGTGCGGATCAGAATGCGGCCCGCCACGCTCAGGGGGCGGTCCAGCCAGGTGGGCATGATCATGCCGCCGTAGCCCTCGGTCTCCGCCTTGGCAAAGACCGTGTCCTTGCCGCCGTCCAGCTGCTTGATGCGCCAGGTGGGAGAATCGCTGTGGCTGGCGGTGACATGCCAGCCGGTCAGCTCACCCTTGGGCATCCGCCATGCCAGCACGGCAGAGCCGTTGCGGGTGGTGTAATATCTGCCGCCGGGCACCAGCTCCCAGGCTGCGCTCTCGGGGCAGTTCTGGTAGCCGTTCTCCTCCAGGATCTTCACAGCCGCAGCCGTGGAGTGGAAGGCGCTGACACCGGCGTTCAGGAAATCGAAGAGACCTTCGACGGAAAAGGTGTTATTCTGCATTTTATGTTCTCCTTTATTTTCAGGTTATCCGCTGCTAAACCTCTCCGTCATTGCTTCGCAATGCCACTTGTCCGGGTTGCGGCTCCCAACATTCACTTCGTGCAAAGTATTGCACTTGTGCCTTGTTGGCCGCTGCCCCAACAACAACTCCCTTCATCCGCCACTGGCGGCGGTTGTTGTTGCCTAATAGGAGAGGCAGGGGCCTTTCTTGGCTCCCCTGTTAGAAGAGCTGTCGCCGCAGACGACTGAGAGGTTTCGCCACAATTATACCGTTTCTCTTATCAAAATGCAATCACACCGGGGCCATCTCGGCAAGCTGCTGTTCAAGCGCATGGCGGAGCTGGGCGGCGTGCAGGCCGCCCAGCTGGACCCGGGTACCCTGCACCACAAGACCTTTATGGGGCAGGGAGAGCAGAGCCCCCATATCCAGCAGCGAGGCATCCCGCACCGTGAGCCGGAGGCGGGTGAAGCAGTTTCCCAGCTGGGCGATGTTCTCCGGCCCGCCCAGCGCGGCGATGAACCGGCACACCTCCTGCGGGTCGGCGTACGGGGACTGGTCTGTGGAAGGGGCAGCTTCCCGGCCCGGGGTGGGCAGATCCTTTGCTTTGATCAGGATGCTGAACACGGCAAAGTAGGTCAGGATCTCCGCAAAGCCCAGCAGATAGAGCAGCGGCAGATTCTGCAGCTGCTCCCCGGCGCTCAGGTTGAACACCAGCGACCCCAGCAGGTTGGAGGTAAAGGCCCGGACATGCAGGACATGGAGCAGCACCATAAAGCCGCCCGTAATGACCGCATGGGCCACCCAGAGCAGGGGCGAAACGAAGCAGAACAGAAAATCAATGGGTTCGGTGATGGAGGCCACCGAGGCCGTAACCGCCAGCGGGATCATAGCGGCGGCGGTACGGGCACGGTTCTCCCTGCGGGCCGTGAAGATGAAGGCCGCCGCAATGCCCAGATAGCCAAAGGTCTTGGTGAAGCCGGTGTACATCCAGACGATGCCGTCTGAGAGGGGCAGGCCCATGGTGTACTCGGTCATGCAGACGACGTAAGCGCCTGTGTAGGTCACAGAACCCACAGTCAGGCTGCCGCCCAGCGAAGAGAACTGGAAGGGCATATAGATGAGGTGATGCAGGCCGGTGGGGATGAGCAACCGTTCCAGAAAGCCGTAAAGGAACACACCCGCGTTCCCTGAAGCCGCGATCCAGCCCGTGAGGGCGCTGACCGCCCGCTGCAGCGGCGGGCAGACGAAGCAGAACCCCAGCCCCAGTGCCACCGCCAGCGCCGACAGCCACAAAAACGACCACCGCAGACCTGAATAGAGCTGGGTGATCATGCCATAAAACTGCTTTTCGCAGGTGCGGTTGAAAAGCCACGCCGCCGCAAAGCCCAGCACGATGCCGCTTGCCACGCCGGTGTCCACCACCTGAATGCCCAGAATGGTGGTCTGGCCCGTGCCCGCAAGGCCGGTCATCCCGTTGGGCTGGGCAAGCAGTCCCAGCGCTTCCAGCGCGGTGTGGTTGGCTGTGAGGAACACAAGGTAAGCCATCAGCGCCAGCAGGGCGGCATCCTGCTTTTCGGTTTTGGCGCGCACGGCAGCCACCCCCACGCAGAGAATGACGCTGAGGTTGTTGATGAGCACCATCATCCCGTTATAGAGCAGCTGCCCCACCAGCTGCAGCGGAGCCCACTGCAGCACCGGCAGCGCCTGACACAAGGGCTTGCTGGTGAGCAGCGCCCCCAGCACCAGCAGCAGGCCCGCCGCCGAAAGATAAGACAGCGGCGACAGCAGCGACTGTGAAAAGCGTTCCAGCCGCCGCAGAAATTTCTGCATCCGTTTCTCCCCCTTTTTCCGGTTCTTCACTCATTTCTCCCAGTTTGACCATGGCCGGATTATACGCGCCAGCGCAAAAAATGTCAATCCCGCCCGACTGAGAAAAAAAGGGCAAAAGTTTGTATAGTTTGCACAGCCGGGGTGAAAAATCGTCCTGCGCACGCCGATTGACAACAGCCCGGCAGAACAGTATACTAGAAATGTGCCAGAGCAGTTTCTCCGGCAGATGAGCCGGAACACGATAAAAGGAGGCTTTCCTATGATTCGCAAGCGTATTCTTTCCCTGCTGGTCTGCGCCGCCCTGCTGTGCGGCGTGCTAGCAGGCTGCAGCACCTCTTCCGGCAGCACTGCCGCTTCCAGCTCTTCCGCTTCTGCAAGCGAGAGCATCCCCTCTTCCACCGTGACCGCCGACACCGGCAAGGTGGGCCCGCTGGATGCAGGCGAGAACTCCCTGTTCTCCCTCTCTGACCCGGACGATGCCTTTGCCCCCTGCCTCGGCTGGGGCCCCGGCGTGTCCGGCTGCTCGCTGAAATCCGTCATCGCGGCGGCTTCCCTGCTGAAATGGGCCGATGGCTGCAACATGAGCATCCAGCCGGTCAGCGACATCAAAGCTGCCTATACCCAGTGGTTCGACAGCCTGAGCGCCGATGACCAGCAGAGCTTTGCCGATGCCTGGCCGCTCATCAAGGCCGATGCCGAGACCCTGCTGACCGACAAGGACAGCATGACCGGCCGCATCGAGGATGCCGGTCTGGATGCCAAAGAGCTGCCCGGCTGTTCCGAGGAAAACTGGAAAGCCCTGGCCGATGTCATTGACGTACTGGTCCCGGCTTCCAGCGAGTATTGAGCGTTCCGTCTGCCCCTGAATGCAAGAGACATAAAAACAAGCCCGACAACGTCGGGCTTGTTTTTATGTTCAGATCTTTTTCAGGGTGTACTGGCGGGTGCCCATGCCGATCTTTTCGGCCTGCTCCAGCGTTGCCTTCCACTCGACATTGGGGTTGGAATCCTTGAAGTTGTCGTGGTGGCAGTTCCAGCCGGGCTTTGCAAGGTTCTGGCCCAGCTGACTGTTGGGCAGGGGCTGTGCGTTCAGGCAGGCATCGGCACAGGCCTGATCCAGCGCCACGGGGTCAAAGGAGGCGAACATGCCGATATCCGGCAGGATGGGGGCATCGTTCTCGCCGTGGCAGTCACAGTTGGGGCTGATATCCTGCACCAGGCTGATGTGGAAGCAGGGGCGGTCTGCACAGACGGCGGCGGCGTACTCTGCCATCTTGCGGTCCAGCTCCTCGTTGGCGCTGCTGTCGATGGAATAGATGGCATCGAAGTTGCAGGCACCGATGCAGCGGCCGCAGCCCTTGCACTTTTCGTAATCAATGACCGCTTTGTTGTTCTCGTTGTAGCGGATGGCATCGGAGCCGCACTCCTTGGCGCAGCGGTGGCAGCCGCGGCAGAGCTCTTCCTGCACGGCAGGCTTACCGGAGGAGTGCTGCTCCATCTTGCCCGCACGGGAACCGCAGCCCATGCCGATGTTCTTGATGGCTCCGCCGAAGCCGGTCGCTTCGTGGCCCTTGAAGTGGGTCAGGCTGATGAAGATGTCGGCATCCATAATGGCGCGGCCGATCTTGGCGGTCTTGCAGTATTCGCCGTTGGGCACGGGCACCTCAAGCTCATCGGTGCCGCGCAGGCCATCGCCAATGATGATCTGGCAGCCGGTGGTCATGGGCCAGAAGCCGTTTTCCTGCGCGCAGCTCAGGTGCTCCAGCGCGTTCTTACGGCTGCCCGGGTACAGCGTGTTGCAGTCGGTCAGGAAGGGCTGGCCCCCCTGCTCCTTGCACAGGTCTGCCACTACCTTGGCGTAGTTCGGGCGCAGGAAAGCCAGGTTGCCCAGCTCGCCAAAGTGCATCTTGATGGCCACGAACTTGCCGTCCATATCAATGCTCTTGATGCCCGCCGCAATGCACAGGCGGCGCAGCTTTTCGGTCAGGCTGGTGCCCACAGGACACCGGAAGTCGGTGTAATATACAGTCGATGCTTCCATAGGGATCTCCTCCGTTTTTGACGATTTCAGGCGCGGCACTCTCCCGCCGCCGGGTTCTCTCTTTATGGCTCCAGTATAGCACAAGGCCAGGGCCGGTGCAATTGCCCCAGGGCGCAAAAAAGCCGCCCGGGCGGGCGGCTGGGGTGTTTGGGGAGCGATTTACGCAATGGCCGTGATGGCGGCCACGGCCAGGACGATCAGGCCCAGCACGATGCGGTAGAGGCCGAAGAACTTGAAGTTATGGCGCTTGACGTAATCCATCAGGAAGCGGATGGCGGCAAGGCTGACCACAAAGGCGACCACGCAGCCCACCACGAGAACAGCGATCTCGGTGCCGGTCATCGCAGCGCCGGAGAGGACGAACTTGACCACCTTGAGCAGGGACGCGCCCGCCATAACGGGGATGGCGAGGAAGAAGGTGAACTCGGCCACGCAGGCACGGGACAGACCCAGCAGCAGGCCGCCCACGATGGTGGCACCGGAGCGGGAGGTGCCGGGGATGATGGCCAGCATCTGCCACACGCCAACGATGAAGGCTTCGCGGTAGGTGATCTGTTCCAGCCGGGTGACATGCGGGGCGGTGCGGCGGTTCTCCACAAGGATGAAGAGGACACCGTACAGGATCAGCATGGCGGCGACCGTGATGTAATTGTAGAAGCGGGCCTCAAACCAGTCGTCCAGCGGGCTGATGATGAGCACCGGGATGGTGGCGGCCACTACCTTGAACCAGAGCTGCCAGACGGCAGGTTTGGAGCAGACGCGGCCATGGCGCAGGCCGAAGGGCCAGAGCTTATTCCAGAACAGCACCACCACAGCCAGAATGGCACCCAGCTGGATGACCACGCGGAACATGGACATAAACTCCTCGCTGGCGTTGAACTTAACCACCTGCTCCACCAGGATCATGTGACCGGTGGACGAGATGGGCAGCCACTCGGTGATGCCCTCCACAATGCCCATCAGGATGGCTTTCAGTATTTCAAGAAACATGGGTTCTCCTCCCTGCAAAGCGGCACAGGCGCTCTGCACACATTCAGATTGGGTTCGCTCTCCAGTATATCATATTCTGAGAGCCTGCACACGAAAAATCACAAATTTTATACAGGAGCACTGTCTGCTTTTTCTGTATTTATCTGCCGCCGGAAATATGCTATACTGGACACAACGTTTTTCCCTGTGTTTCCTTCTGACACGGACTGCCGGGCCAGACAACAACAGATTTTGAACAATGAGGTGACATCCATGAATATTCTGGTGATCGGCTGCGACCAGGTGGGCGCGGCACTGGTGCGGGATCTGGAACGCATCGGCCATGATATTTCCCTGATCGAAAAGGACCCCGAGCAGCTCAAGCGGCTGGACAGCTTTGATGATTACTCCTTTGGCGGCACGGCCCTTGTGGGCGACCCCACCGACCCCGACATCCTCAAGCAGGGCGGCGTGGAGAACTGCGACGCGGTGGCCGCTGTGTGCGAGGATGACTCCGTGAACCTGATGGCTGCACAGATCGCAAAGAACATCTTCCGGCGCGAAAAGGTCATCTGCCGCGTCTCTGACCCGCATTTGCAGGTGCTCTACCACAAGACCTACGAGCTGGACACGATCTGCCCCACCATCCTGACAGAGCAGGCAGTGTTCCGTGCGCTGGCGAAATAATGGAAACTGGCTCACCCTCTCAGTCAAAGCCTGACGGCTTTGCCAGCTCCCCCAAAGGGGGAGCCAAGAGCTGGTTCAGGCAAAGTTTCTATATACTTTAAGTATTATGAGGTTTTTATATGAAAGTTTGTATTGCAGGCGGCGGGCGTGTTGGGCGGTATCTGGCCCAGAGCCTGCTGACGAACCACCATTCGGTGGTCATCATTGAACCCATCGAGGCCCAGTGCCGGATGCTGGCAGATTCGCTGGACATCCCCGTGATCTGCGGCGATTCCATCAGCGTGGACACCCTGCGCACCGCCGATGTTGGCAGCTGCAACGCCTTTGTGGCCGTGACAGGCTCGGACGAGGACAACCTCGTGGCCTGCCAGATCGCCAAGCGGGAGTTCGGCGTGGACCGCACCGTGGCCCGGGCCTCCAACCCCAAGAACCGGGAGCTGCTGCACACCTTAGGCGTGGACACCGTGGTCTGCGGCACCGACAACCTGAGCCACATTCTGGAGCGGGAGATCGAGACGGATACCATCCGCCAGCTGCTCAGCCTGGGCGGCGGCACAGCCAGCCTGAACGAGATCCTGCTGCCCGAAAACTTCAAGTTTGCGGGCAAGGCCATCATGGATGTGCCCATTCCCGGCGATGCCATTCTGGTCAGCATCACCCGCGACACCGAGTTCATCATCCCCCACGGCAACACCGTTCTGCTGCCCTGGGACCGCATCCTGGTGCTGACGCAGGACGATACCCTGCACCTGCTGACCGATGCCTGGGAGCTGAACAGCAAGTGACGGAGCGGGAGCTGCGCCGCACGGCGCTCATCATCCCGCCCCGGGGTCGGGCTGTGCTCTGCTGCTGGGCCGCCATCCCGGGCCTGTTGGCGGCTCCCTTTGTGTTCTGGCAGAGCCTGCCCGCCGGGGTGGTGTTCTGCCTGCTCTGGGCCGCACTGGTGGCGGTGGTGTACCAGCGCGCCTGCAGCTATGCCGCCGCGCTGGGCGCGGAGACCCTGACGGTGTACTCCGGCATCGTCTTCCCGCTGCGGCGGGCGATCCGACGCAGGGCCGTAACAGGGCTGTTCCGGCTGCGCACGCCGCTGCTCCGGCTGGCAGGGGTATCGGTGGTCGTCATCACGGCACCGGGCACACGGCTTGTTTTACCGGCGGTCCCGGCAGAGCAGGCCGCTGCCCTCACCCATGTCCTTGCGGAGGAGATCCGATGAATGAACGCCGCCTGCACCCCTTTACCGTTCTGCGGTTTCTGCGCAAAACGCTGGTGGTCTATCTGCTGCCGCTGGTTCAGGTGCTGTTTGAGCGGAACTGGACAGCCCTGCACACGGCTCTGCGGCAGGATGCGCTGCTGTTCCTTCTGCTCTGCGCCGTGAGCTGGGGCATCCTGCATGTGAGCAGCTGGAGCTTGGACGACACCGGAGCCTTTCATCTGCACTGGCGGCTGGGCATCCGGCTGGATCGTGCCCTGCGGGGCGAGATGCTGGCTGCATTGACCATCGACCGGCCCCTGCTCTACCGGATGGCCGGGGCAAGCCGCCTGACCCTTTACCCGGTGGGCGCGGCGCAAAAGCAAACCCTTTCGGTCTGCCTGCCCAAAGCCGATGCCGAGGCGGTGGCAGACCAGCTGATGCCTCTGGTAAAGCCTGCCCTGCACCGGCCCGCCGGAGGGGAACGGGCGGCGCTGGGCTTTCTGGGAGCCAACGGCCTCTCCACGCTGGCCCTGTTTGTGCTGGCTGTGCGCCAGACCCGGAATGTTCCGGACTGGAACCCTGCCGTTTTTGCCCAGATCCAGGTGAGCTTTCTGGCCCGCTTCGCGGCGCGGTGGCTCCCTGCAGGCGCGGCGTGGCTGCTGGCGGCTGCTGGCTTTCTGCTGGGGGCCAGCCTGATGCGCAGCTTTGCCCAGACCGTGCACTACACCGTCTGGCACACGACCGACCAGATCGGCAGCCGGGGCGGCTGGCTGGAGCACTTCGAGTGCCGGGTGCGGACAAGCGAGATCAGCTTTGCAGATGTCCGCATCTCCCCCGCTGCCCGGCTGATGAAACGCTGGCCGGTCTTTGTAACGGCGGGCGGCTGCTCCCCCGAGCTGCCGCTGTTCGTCTACCGCAGCGGCGAGGAAGCATTGTTCCGGGAGCTGCTGCCGGAGTTCCGGATGCCGCCCGACCTGCTGGCCCGCACCGAGCAGCGCAGTCTCATCTTTTTTGCACCGGCAGGCATTCCCTTTGCCCTCTGCCTGCTGCTGACGCTGGTCTCGGCCACAGTGCTGCCCCAGCTGACCGTGACCCTGCTCATCCCCACGCTCTTCTTTGGGGCACTGCTGGCCGGGGCCGCGGCTGGCTACCGGCGGGAGGGCCTCTGGCTGCGGGAGGGCCGCATGACCCTGCGGCGGCAGCAGGGGCTCTACCTGCACTGCATCTGTGTGTTTCACCCGGATGTCCGCCTGACCGCAGCACAAAGCCCCTGGGCTGCCAGTGTGGGCCGCACCAACCTGACCCTGACCTTTCCCGGCTGGGTAAAGCTCAAGGTGAGGAGCGTGCCGCTGCGGGATGCGGAGAAATTTTTCAGATTTATGGAAACGAATTAAATCTCTCAGCCGCCGATCGGCGACAGCTCCCCCAATAAGGGGAGCCCTTGGCATAAAGATAACGTTATTGTTTTTAGGGGAAGTAAAATTGTTATGATTCATACGGTATTATTTGATTTGGACGGCACTTTGCTGAACACCATCGACGACCTGGCTGATGCAGGCAACTGGGTGTGCGCACAGCACGGGTGGCCGGAGTTTACGGTGGAGCAGTTCAAGCACATGGTGGGCAACGGCATCCCGAAGCTCGTGGAGCGGTTTTCGCCCGCCGAAGCCCGCACACCGGAGCAGCTGGTTGCCACGCTGGCGGAGTTTACCGCCCGGTACGATGCCCACAAGGAGGACAAGACCGCGCCTTACCCGGGCATTGCTGCCCTCATTGACGCGCTGAACACCGCGGGCGTGCAGTGCGCGGTGTTCTCCAACAAGGCTGACCCGCTGTGCGGCAAGATCATCGAGCATTATTTCGGGGCAGGTCGGTTTGTTCTGGTGCGGGGCAGCCGCCCGGGCGTGCCCACCAAGCCCGACCCCACCGGTGTTTACAGCCTGATGCAGGACCTGCACGCAGACCCTGCCAGCACCCTGTTTGTGGGCGACAGCGATGTAGATATCCTGACCGGGCACAATGCCGGTCTGCCTGCCATGGGGGCGCTGTGGGGCTTCCGGGGCCGCGCAGAGCTGACTGCTGCCGGAGCCGATGCGCTGGCCAGCGTGCCTGAGGATATTTTAGAATACGTTAAAACTCATTAAAGGAACGACCCTCTCCGGCGCTGTGAAGCGCTGACGGAGAGGGTCGATTTTTATTTGCAGACTGTTCACAGGATGTTTCTTGCATAAACTCCCCTGTTTTCCTATAATATAGTTCCCATTTGATACAATTGAGAAACGGAGGACTTGCCCATGGCAGCTGAAAAGAAAACTTCCCCCAACGTAGAGAGCCGCCTGCGCCACAACATCCTGAAAATGCCCCAGGAGGTATATGCCGCCAGCGGCATCGTCATCAACGGGCGGCGGCTGAAAAGCTTTGTATTCACCACCGACCTTGCCATCATCCGCAACTGCGACGCGGACGCGGTGTTCGCGGTCTATCCTTTCACGCCCCAGCAGGCCATCAGCGATGCCATCATCAAGGCATCCTACATCCCGGTGTTCTGCGGTGTGGGCGGCGGCACCACCCACGGCGTGCGCACCCTGAACCTTGCCCGCGACGTGGAGAGCCAGGGTGCCATGGGCGTAGTGCTCAATTCCCCCATCTCTGACCTGAACCTGCTGGCGGTCTCGCGGGTGGTGGACATCCCGGTCATCATCACAGTGACAAAAGAGGACACCAACATCCGGAGCCGCATTGATTCCGGGGCATCCATCCTGAATGTGGCCTGCAGCACCGACACGCCCCGGGTGGTGGCAAAGATCCGGAAGCAGTTCCCGGATGTGCCCATCATCGCCAGCGGCGGCAAGACCGGCGAGAGCATTTCCGCCACCATTGCGGCGGGTGCCAACGCCATCACCTACACGCCGCCCTCTCCGGCTGTGCTGTTCAAGGAAATGATGGAGAAGTATCGGGAATGATTTACGCAAGACGCTGTAACTTTTTTCTGTTACAGCGTCTTTTTTACGCCATGGAAGGAGATATTTCAGAAATTTTTGAATTTTTGCGAAATAATTGTTGACAAATCGCGGTCGATTGGATATAATAATAAAGCACTGTTCAAGTGCACAAAATAAATATGGCGGTATAGCTCAGTTGGCTAGAGCATTCGGTTCATACCCGAAGTGTCACCGGTTCAAATCCAGTTACCGCTACCACGTTACAGAGTTTCGCTAAGATAAGGGGGACGGTCGTCCGCAGTAGTGGATGATGGATGTCGGAGGTTTTAGCGAAGCTCTGTGTTTTTGAGGCCCGTTGGTCAAGCGGTTAAGACACGGCCCTTTCACGGCTGTAACATGGGTTCGATTCCCGTACGGGTCACCAAAAAGCTTCTGATTGAAAAATCAGGAGCTTTTTTCTTTTTTATTTTTTCTACACAACAAACCCCCGCCGTCTGCATCACGCGGACGGCGGGGGTTTCAACATTTTATGAGCGCTTTGTGGAAAAGCTCAGGCTCAGCCCTTCTTGTGGGTGGGGACCATAACTTCCAGGCCGCCCATGTAGGGCTGCAGCACCTTGGGGATGGTCACGGAGCCATCGGCCTGCAGATGGTTCTCCAGGAAGGCGATCAGCATACGCGGAGGAGCCACGCAGGTGTTGTTCAGGGTGTGGGCCAGATAGGTCTTGCCGTCCTTGCCCTTGACGCGGATGTGCAGGCGGCGTGCCTGTGCATCGCCCAGGTTGGAGCAGGAGCAGACCTCAAAGTACTTCTGCTGGCGGGGGCTCCAGGCCTCGATATCGCAGCTCTTGACCTTCAGGTCAGCCAGATCGCCGGAGCAGCAGTTCAGCTGGCGCACGGGGATCTCCATGCTGCGGAACAGCTCCACGGAGTTCTTCCAGAGTTTCTCGTACCAGTCGGCGCTCTCCTCGGGGCGGCAGACCACGATCATCTCCTGCTTCTCGAACTGATGGATGCGGTAGATGCCGCGCTCCTCGATGCCGTGTGCGCCCTTCTCCTTGCGGAAGCAGGGGCTGTAGGAGGTCAGGGTCAGGGGCAGAGTGGCCTCGTCCAGGGTCTGGTCGATGAAGCGGCCGATCATGGTATGCTCACTGGTGCCGATCAGGTACAGATCCTCGCCCTCGATCTTGTACATCATGGCATCCATTTCGGGGAAGGACATCACGCCCTGCACCACGTTGCCGTGCATCATAAAGGGAGGAATGACATAGGTGAAGCCCTTGTCGATCATAAAGTCCCGGGCATAAGCCAGCACAGCCTCATGCAGGCGGGCAATGTTGCCCAGCAGGTAGTAGAAGCCATTGCCGGCAACGCGGCCAGCAGCGTCCATATCGATGCCGTCAAAGCTCTCCATGATCTCGGTGTGGTACGGGATGGGGAAATCGGGCACCACAGGCTCACCAAAGCGCTGAGCCTCCACGTTGTAGGTGTCATCGGGGCCGATGGGCACACTGGGGTCGATCATCTGGGGGATGGTGTACATGATCTCCTGGATGCGGTCAGCCAGCTTGGCTTCCTCGGCTTCCAGCTCTGCCATCTTGTCCGCGTCGGCCTTGACGGCGGCGTTGTTGGCATCAATCTGTGCCTGCAGCTGGGCCTTCTGGGCCTCGTCGGTGCACTTCTTCAGCTGACCGAACAGGGGGCCGTTGGCCTTGCTCAGCTTGTTGCGGGCAGCCTTCAGGCTCTCAACCTCCTTCAGGCACTCGCGGTACTTTGCGTCCTTCTCGATGACTTCATCCACCAGAGGGAGCTTGGCATCCTGGAACTTCTTCTTGATGTTTTCCTTGACAGCATCCGGGTTGTCACGGACAAATTTGATATCAAGCATGATTTACTCTCCTTACTCTATTTCGGTTCGCACGGGCAGGTAAGCCCTTTCCCATGCCGTTCAAAGGCGGCGTGCCGCCTTGGATCGCTATGTTTTTCTTCTCGGTCAGGCTTGCCTTCGTACAACCTCTCAGTCGGGCTGGCGGCGTATACGAAAAGCTTCCATCGGCTGCCAGGGCCTCTCCTACCAGGCAACAACAATGACGGAGAGGTTTAATCCTCAACCTGATATTGCCCTAATAAGTTTGCAAAAGCCTTCAGCTGTTCATCCGAGTAGAAGTGGACGGTCAGCTTGCCCTTGCCGTCGTGGTAGGCCACATTGACCTCACTGCCCAGCGCCTGCTTCAGGCTCTCTTCCACCTCCACAGGCAGGGTGCCGCGCGGGGCAGGCTCCACAGGCTCTTTGGGGGGCTTGGCCAGCTTCTTGCACAGGGCCTCTGCCTGCCGGACGTTCAGCTCATGGTCGGCAATGATCTGTGCCGCCTGCTCCTGCAGCTCCGGGGTGGGCAGACCCAGCACCACCTTTGCGTGGCCGGTGGTGAGAAAACCACTTTTCAGCAGCTCCAGCACCGTTTCGGGCAGGTTGAGCAGACGCAGGCTGTTGGCCAGTGCGCTGCGGCTTTTGCCCAGCTTGCGGGCGGCCTGCTCCTGGGTCAGGTCACAGCGGGTCATCAGCTCCCGAATGCCCAGTGCTTCTTCCACCGGGTCCAGATCCTCGCGCTGAAGGTTTTCCACCAGCGCCAGCTCCATGGCCTGCTCATCCGTGACATCCTTCACAATGACGGGTGCCTCGGTCAGGCCCGCCATCCGGCAGGCACGCCAACGGCGCTCACCGGCCACGATGAGATAGCGGTCCACCCCGTGGGGCCGCACCGCGATGGGCTGCAGCAAACCGTGCTCTGAGATACTGGCCGCCAGCTCTGCCAGCGTTTCCTCATCAAAGGTCTTGCGAGGCTGAGCCGGGTCCGGCTCGATCTCCCGCAGGGGCAGCGTCTCGATCCGGTTATCGGACTCAAAACTGGGGGCTGTGTCCTCAAACAGACTTTCCAGGCCACGGCCCAGTCCTCCTCTTTTTTTTGCCATAGGTTACGCTTCCCCCTGCTTCACTTGTTCCAGTGCGCTTTTCTGCCCGGCGGGGGCACTGTTCCCTTTTGTGCGGCGGCGTGCCGGTTCATGCGGGCGGTTGTTCTTTACGAACTCAATGGCGAGATCCATATAGGCCTCGCTGCCCTTGCCCTTGGGCTCATAGAAATTGATGGGCTGGCCGTAGCTGGGCGCTTCCGAGATCCGGATGGTGCGCGGGATGGTGGTCTTATAGACCTTGGTGCCAAAATACTTTTTGACCTGATCCACCACCTGCAGCGTCAGGTTGAACCGCCCGGAGAACATGGTGAACACCACGCCCTCGATATCCAGATAGGGGTTGTACTTCTTGCGGATGGTCTTGAGGGTGCTGATGAGCTCCGACAGGCCCTCCAGTGCGTAATACTCACACTGGATGGGGATAAGCACGCTGTCGCAGGCGCACAGACCGTTCAGGGTGAGCAGATCCAGGCTGGGCGGGCAGTCCACAAAGATGAAGTCGTAGTCCTTCTGCACCGAAGCCAGCGCCTTGCGCAGGCGGCTTTCGCGGCCCGGCAGGTCGATCATTTCCAGACCCGCACCCGCCAGCCGGGTGTTGGAACCGATGACATCGGTGCGGAACTCGGTCTTGCGGATGGCATCCTTTGCCTCCGCCTCTCCGATCAGCAGCTCATAAGTACCCACATCGACACTCCGCTTGGGAATGCCGTAACCGGTGGTGGTATTACCCTGCGGGTCCAGATCGACGATGAGCGTCTTTTTGCCCAGAGCCGCAACGCAGGACGAAAGGTTCACGGCCGTGGTGGTCTTGCCCACGCCGCCTTTTTGGTTTGCAATTGCAACGATTTTAGCCACGCTCTTTGTTTCCTCCCGGGAAAATTATTTGTTCCACGTGGAACATTCGAGGCCGGGCCCCGCTGTTTTCCCACCAGCAAAGCCCCTTTAAAGACTAGTATAGCACATCAGCGCGGCTTTTTGAACCTGTTTCCTGATTATTTTGCGTAAAAACCCTGTGGAATTGCATTTTTTGTGAAAATTGCGATGCATTTTATCTTTGCGCGGCTGCGGTTGGAATGCGCACCGTGTATTCGATATAGCCGTCCCGCTCTTCCCTGTGGGCCGTGGCAGGCACACCGTTGTCCGTCATCAGCCGGATGGCATGGTCGATGGTGTTGACAAAGATGCGCACATCCTTGACCATGGAGATACGGTGTCTGCCCGGGGCGGCGGCATTGAGCACCTGCTCAATGTACAGGTCGGTCTGCCGGGCATTCATCCGCCGCTTGGCAATGGTGATAAGGGCTTCGCTCCGCCGGTTCTCGGGCAGGCGCAGGACAGCCCGGGCGTGGCGCTCGGTCAGGCCATTGTCCAACACGAACTGCCTTTGGTCGGTGGTCAGCTGCAGCAGCCGCAGCTTGTTGGCAAGGGTGGGCTGTGCCATGCCCAGCCGTTTGGCCGCCTCGGCCTGGGTGCAGTCCCAAAGGGCGATCACATCCCGCAGCCCCTGTGCCTGCTCAAAGGGGTTCAGGTCTTCCCGCTGGATGTTTTCCAGCAGACCCAGCGCCGCAGTTCGCTGGTCGCCGCAGTCGCAGAGGATGGCCGGGATGGTCTCCATCCTGGCCAGCTTGCAGGCGCGGAGCCGCCGCTCCCCTGCCACCAGCTCGTAACCACCCTCGACCTTCCGCACCGAGATGGGCTGCAGCAGGCCGTTTTCCCGGATGCTCTGAGCCAGCCCCGCCAGCTCCTTTTCATCAAAGACAGTCCGGGCCTGAAACGGTGAGGGGTGGATGCTTTCCACAGGCAGGGTGTAGATCTTTCCGGCAGATTTCTTCCATTCAAACATGATTCTTTCCCCTTTCGCTGAAATGTGACACAGTTTTCCACTGTTTCCCGGGAAACGGTGGAAAACTCACTCATTGCAGTTCCAGTGTACCAGAAATCAAAAAGCCCTGCCAGAAGAATCGTTCGGCAGGGCTTGGCATTTATCTTGCGGTTTTTCGTTATTTCAGCGGAGACTTTGCGATCTTTCCACCGTTTCTGGGGTAGGCTGTCGGAGTTTGCGAAATCTTTTTGCAGAGGATGAGGGTGCGGGTATCGCCGCCCGGCAGATGCAGGGTGCGGGTCTCCTTATACTCGCCGCCCAGCTTCCGGATGGCACCGCGGGCTGCAGCCAGCTCCTCCTCGCCGGAAGCGCCCTTCATGGCAAGGAAGCTGCCACCCACCTTGACCAGCGGCAGGCAGTACTCGGCCAGCATGGGCAGCGCCGCAACCGCACGGGCAGAGGCCAGATCAAACTGCTCCCGCCATGCTTTGCGGGCGGCTTCCTCGGCGCGCTCCTTGGCAAACTCCACCCCGGTCAGGCCCAGCTGAGCGCAGGCATACTTCAAGAACTCCACCCGCTTGCCGGTGGGCTCCATCAGGGTCAGCTCCAGCTCGGGCTTGTAGATTTTTGTCACGATGCCCGGGAATCCGGCACCGGCACCCACGTCCACCATCTTCCCTGCTACCTCTGGCTGGCTGGCAAACAGCAGGCTGTCGAGGAAGTGCTTGTCCTCAATGCCTTCCGGGTCAGTGATGGCGGTCAGGTTGACCTTCTGGTTATAGTCCACCAGGATCTGCGCAAAGGCATCCAGCTGGTCCAGCTGTTCCCCGGTCAGCGCAATGTTCCACATGGAACATTTTTGCTCTAATCTGTTCTTGTCGATCATTTATCTGTCCCTTTTCGTTTTAGGCAATTCTTTTGTCTTTCTACCAATGGCTCCCTTATCAGGGGAGCTGTCGCCGCAGGCGGCTGAGAGGTTGTACAGAGGTTCTGCTCTCCTTCCTCCAACCTCTCCGTCAGTGCATCAGGTTTTCTCTCTCACTGTTAAAGCAATGCTCAACTGCGCCACATCGGAGGGCGACACGCCGGGGATGCGGCCCGCCTGCCCCAGATTCTTCGGGCGGATGCGGGTCAGCTTCTCACGGGCCTCCAGCGTCAGGCCGGTCAGGTCAGCATACTCAAAATCTGCGGGGATCAGGGTCTTTTCGTGGCGGGCCACGTCACGGATCATCCGATCCTGCCGGGCAATGTAGCCTGCGTACTTGATCTCGGTCTCCAGCCGCTCGGCCAGCATGGGGGTGATGCCCTCGCCCCAGCCGATCACACCCGCCAACAGCGGATAGCTGATCTCGGGGCGGCGGAGCAGCTCTTCGGCAATGCCGCCCTCAGCGGCAGGGGTCAGCCCGGCTGCTTCCATGGCAGCGCGCAGGTCAGCAGTGCGCAGATGGGTCTCGTGCAGGCGGCGGCGCTCCGCTTCCAGAATACTCTGAGTGTGCTGGTATTTTTCCCAGCGGTCATCCTGCACCAGACCATACTCCCGGCCAATGGGGGTCAGCCGCTGATCGGCGTTGTCCTGCCGCAGGGTCAGGCGGTACTCGCTCCGGCTGGTCATCATGCGGTAAGGGTCCATGACCCCCTTGGTGACAAGGTCATCCACCAGGGTGCCCAGATAGCTGGTCTGACGCTCCAGGATCAGCTGGCTCTCCCCTTTTGCACTGCGGGCGGCGTTCAAACCGGCCAGCAGACCCTGCGCGGCGGCTTCCTCGTAGCCGGAGGTGCCGTTGAACTGGCCTGCACCATACAGACCCCGCACCACCTTGCTCTCCAGCGTGGCTTCCAGACTGGTCGGGTCTACGCAGTCATACTCGATGGCGTAGGCCGGGCGCATGATCTCAATGTTCTCAAACCCCTGAATGCTCCGGTAAAAGGCGTTCTGCACATCCTCCGGCAGGCTGCTGGACGCCCCCTGCAGATACATCTCCTCTGTGTTCTCGCCGCAGGGCTCCACAAAGATGGGGTGCCGGTCCTTGCCCGCAAAGCGCACCACCTTATCCTCAATGGAGGGGCAGTACCGGGGGCCAACCCCCTCGATCATGCCGCCGTAGAGCGGGCTGCGCTGGATGTTGTCCAGAATGATCCTGTGGGTCTCGGGGTTGGTGTAGGCGATCCAGCATTCGACCTTGTTGTGCATGGGTGCATCCGTCAGAAAGCTGAAGGGCTGCAGCTCACTGTCCGGGTCGCCGGGCTGGCATTCCAGCTTGGAGAAGTCGATGCTTCTCCGGTGGACGCGGGCAGGCGTACCGGTCTTGAACCGCCGCAGAGGCAGACCGGCGGCTTTCAGGCTTTCGGTCAGGACATTGGCGGCGTGCATCCCATCGGGGCCGGAAGCATACCACGCATCACCGACAAAAATTTTTCCACCCAGATTGGTGCCCGTGGCAATGACCACACACTTTGCGCTATACTCCCCGTTCAGCTGGGTCACAACGCCCTTGACATGGCCGTTCTCCACCTCAATGCCCACCACCTCGGCCTGATGGATGGCAAGGCCGGGCGTGAGTTCAAGGGCGTGCTTCATATATTCGTGGTAGCGCTTGCGGTCGGTCTGAACGCGCAGGGCATGAACGGCAGGGCCTTTGCCCTTGTTCAGCATCCGGCTCTGCAGGTAGGTGGCATCCGCCGCAAGGCCCATCACACCGCCCAGCGCATCCAATTCTCGTACCAGCGTTCCTTTTGCAGTTCCGCCGATGCTGGGATTGCAGGGCATGTTGCCAATGGCATCCAGGCTCATGGTAAACACCGCCGTTTTGGCACCCAGCGTGGCAGCAGCATGGGCCGCTTCAATGCCAGCGTGGCCCGCGCCTATTACGATCACATCGTAATCTCCAAGATGATTCATACTTTTCCTATACTTTCCTCTATGGTTCAATCTGCTGTTACCCGGCAGAGCGGCTGGAAGTTTCTCCGAGGACCGTCCGCTGGGGTGGGACCCTGTTGCCGCAGGCAATAGGGCGGGCGATGGAATGGCCTGCAACGACAGCGACCGCCGCCAGTGGCGGATGCAGGAAGCTGTTGTTGGGGCCGCGGCCAGCAAGACGCAAGCAATGCGCGGCGGATGCTGGGAGCCGCAATCCGAACTCGTGTCCGAGGAGAAAGCTGCCAGACGGGCTGCCCTCCGTTACTTTCCCACGCAGAACCGCTCAAACACTTCATTGATGACATTCTCCGACGCATTTTCGCCGGTGAGGTCACAGAGGGCATCCAGCGCATCGTCCACACAGACCGATACGGCATCCAGCCCGAACCCGCCGCTGACCGCATCCAGCGCACCGGCCACTGCATCCCGCGCACGGGTGGCGGCGGCAAGCTGGCGCTGGCCCGAAAGGCTGGCAGCGTGGGGGTCGATGTTGCTGGTGCCCAGCAGGCGGGCAACGGCAGCGGCGATCACTCTGCGGCTCCCCTCTTCCTGGCAGCAGACCGGGAGCACCATGGCAAAATCGCCTGCAATGATCTCTGCGTCAAACTGAGTGGGCTTGTCCTCTTTGTTGACCAGTGCAATGGCCGGGCGGCCAGCGCACCGCTGCGCCAACGCAAGATCCTCCCGGGTCAGGGGCTCAGAGCCATCGAACACCGCCAGGATCAGCCCCGCCTCGTCCAGCTTTTTCCAGCTGCGGCGGATGCCCTCGGCCTCGATCGCATCCTCGGTCTCCCGCAGACCGGCCGTGTCGAACAGGTTCAGCCGGATGTCCCCCAACCGGACAGCCTGCTCCACCACATCCCGGGTGGTGCCCGCCACGGGGGTGACGATGGCCCGGTCGAACCCGGCCAGCAGGTTGAGCAGGGTGGACTTGCCCGCATTGGGCCGCCCCACGATGGCACAGTCCACACCCTCCCGCAGGACAGCACCGGCATCATAATTCCGGATGAGGGTGTCCAGCTCTTCCTTCACGGCAGTCAGGGTGGATACCAACTGGGCATCCTCCAGCGCGGGAACGTCCTCTTCAGGGAAATCCACCCAGGCAGTCAGATGGGCCTGCAGGGCGGTCAGGGCATCCTTTTCAGCCCCGATCTTCTTCGCCAGCGCGCCGTTCAGGGAGGCATTGGCCAGCGCCGCACCCTGTCGGCCATCGGCAGAGATCAGGTCCATAACGGCCTCGGCCTGGGTCAGCCCCAGCTTGCCGTTCAGGAAGGCGCGGCGGGTGTACTCGCCGGGAGCGGCGGGGGCGGCACCGGCTGCGATGCAGCTTTCCACCAGCCGCCGGGCCACCGCACTGCCGCCGTGGCAGGAAAGCTCCACCACATCCTCGCCGGTGTAGCTGTGGGGTGCCCGGAAGAAGAGGGCCACGCCCTCGTCAAAGGCCTCCTCCCCTTCCATGAAATGCCCAAACAGAGCGGTGTAGCCCTTGGCATCTTCTACCCGCTTTGCCGGGTTGGCCGGGTGGAACACCTTTGCCGCCACGGCATAGCTTTCCGGGCCGGAAAGACGCACCACGGCAATGCCGCCTGCGCCGGGCGCGGTTGCAATGGCCGCGATCGTTGAATGTTCCATGTTGGTGCTCTCCCTCCGCTCTCAAATCAGAATTATTGTATCACGAAGCGGCGAAAAAGGAAAGAGACAAAAAGCCCCCTTCCAGTTTTCCACCGGAAGGGGGCAGCATTGTGCAAAACTCAACGGAGTTTACAGCTCGATCTTGCCAAAGCTGAAATCGGCAAAATCATCCACGCGCTCGGTGCGCTTGGGTGCCACAGGTGCAGCAGTCTCTGCGTCACGGGGAGCATAAGTGCGCTCAGGCACGCTGGAAGGACGGGGACCGCGGCTGCCTGCGGGACGGCCATTGCGGGGACCGCCATTCCGGGGGCTGCTGCCGCGTCCGCCGCGGAAGCCGCCATTGCGGTTGCCGCCGGGGCGGCGGCCATTGCCCCGCGGGCGGCGCTCGCCGTAGGTGTTGTCGGTCTGAGCATCGGGAGCAGTGGAGTAGATGACCACACGGCGGTCACGGCCCTCCCCCTTACTCTCGCTGCGCACACCCTCCATCTTGCCGATGGCAGAGTGGATGATGCGGCGCTCGTAGGGGTTCATGGGCTCCATGGCAAAGCTGCGGCCGGTCTTGCGCACCTTGTTGCCAATGCGCTGTGCCAGCACGGTCAGGTCATTTTCACGCTTATCGCGGTAGCCAGCCACATCCAGGCCCAGCTTGATGTAATCACCTTCCAGACGGTTGGCCACCAGGCTTGCCAGATAGGACAGGCTCTCCATGGTCTCGCCGCGGCGGCCGATCAGGGCACCCAGCTTCTCGCCATCCAGGCGGATGATGGTAGCCTCGCCCTTCTGCACGGCGCTGAAGGTGACATTTTCCACGCCCATCAGAGCAATGACTTCCTTCAGGTAGTCCACAGCGGCCTTGACCTTGGCGTTCTCTTCGATGTTGATGGGAACTTCCGGCTCCTCACCCTCTGCGGCGGGGTCAGCAGCCTCCTCAGCAGGAGCGGCCTCCTCTGCCACAGGGGCAGCGGCAGGCTCCTCGGCTTTGGGTTCCTCAGCGGGAGTTTCCTCCACAACAGGCTTCACCTCAGGCTCCACCTTCTCCTCCACCACGGGAGCGGCCGGGGCATCGGGCTCTTCCACGCTCACACGCACCTTGGCGGGGGTGGTCTTCAGGCCCAGAAAACCGGTTTTCTGGGGCATTTCGAGCACTTCATAGCTCACATTCAGGTCGTCGGCCTGCACGCCCAGCAGGGCGCAGGCTTTTGCGCGGGCTTCATCGACCGTCTTGCCGGTCGCTTCCTGAGTACGGATCATAACCGTCAATCCTCCTTCTTGTTTTCCAGCTCGCTCAGCGGAACAGTGCGCTCGTCCTTATAGCGCTCCTCATCCAGCTTGCGGGCATACTCCAGGCGGCGCTTGTTCATTTCGCTGGCGGAGATATTTTTCTCCACGACCTCGCCGGTCTTTTCATCCGTGACCTTGATGGTGGTGCTCTTTACACCGCGCTTCTGCTCCTTCTTGCGGGCAGCCATCTCGGCGGCGACCTCTGCCTTCATCTTCTCAGGGTCGTAGATCTTCTTCATCAACAGGCTCTGCACGGTCATCAGGATGTTGGAAACAACGTAGTACAGAGAGAAAGCGCTGGGCACGGTGAAGCAGAAGAAGACGTACATCAGCGGCATCATATACATGGTCAGCTTCATGCTGCCCTGCATCTCCTGGCCGCTGGCCTTCATGCTGATGTGGGTGGACAGGAACATGGTCACGATCGCCAGCACCGGGAGGATCAGCAGGGGCAGGTTCTCTGCAGCCAGGCTGTACTGGGGCACACGGGTCAGGTCGATGCCAAAGAAATCCATGTGCTGGCCGAACTCGGTGATGGTAGCCACCTGATCCGGGGTGAAGCAGGAGGAGACGGTGCTCTCGCCTGCAATGACCTGTGCAATGATGTTGGTGTCGCGGGTCACGGTGGTAAAGCTGATGCCCATGGCAGTCAGGGCCTCACCTGCGGCGGTCAGGGCATCGGCACCAATGTGGAAGATGCGCTGCAGCGGGCGGTACACCACCTCGATAACGCCGAACATGACCAGGAAGTTGACCAGCATGGGCATACAGCCTGCGGTGGGCTTGTAGCCCTGCTCCTGCAGCTTCATCAGCTCTTCCTGCTGCTTTTCGGGCTTGTCGCGGTACTTTTTCTGGATCTCGGCCACCATGGGCTGGAAAGCGCTCATGCGGGCCATACTCTTCTGCTGGTTGAGCTGGAGGGGGATCTTGATCACGGTGATGAGCAGGGTGAACAGGATGATGTCCCAGCCGTAGTTGGGGATCAGCTTGTAGATCCACTCCATTACATAGCCCAAGGGCCAGCCCAGGATGTACAAAGGATTCATAGTTTCGTCCATTCTGCCCCGCCTGTGGTGCGGGACGTTTAGATTTTTATGAGAAGGACACCCCGCCCACAGTGCGGAGCGTCACAAGAAGCTGGTTATACAAGTCCGACGGGTAGCTTTCTCCTCGGACACGAGTTCGGATTGCGGCTCCCAGCATCCGCCGCGCATTGCTTGCGTCTTGCTGGCCGCGGCCCCAACAACAGCTTCCTGCATCCGCCACTGGCGGCGGTCGCTGTCGTTGCAGGCCATTCCATCGCCCGCCCTACTGCCTGCGGCAGCAGGGTCCCACCCCAGCGGACGGTCCTCGGAGAAACTCCCCGCCGAACTATCCATGCCGCCTTTTAAATAATTTCGATACCGAGAGCTTTCTCTCCGGGTTCACCCAGCGGCCCTTGGGCGGCACCGGGTCAAAGCCCCACCGGCCAAGCGGGTTGCACCGGGCGATGCGCCAGGCGGTGAGCAGCAAGCCCTTGATGCAGCCATGGGTCTGGATGGCTTCTATGCCATACTGGCTGCAGGTGGGGGTAAAGCGGCAGTTGCGGCCCAGCCCCGGGCTGATAAAGCGCTGGTAAAACCGGATGGGCGCACAGAGCGCGTTCCGGCAGACACGGGAGACGGGATTCACTGTTTTGCGGCCCGGTCTGCAGGCGGGACCGTGGCAGGGGGCTTTGCGCCCGGCTGCTTTGCCTTGTCGGGCAGGCCAGCCTGGGCAAAGAGCCTGGCCACCACTTCGCTGAGCTGCCAGCTCTTCAGGCGGGGGGTCATGCCCCGGGCCACGAACACCAGATCATAGCCGCCGATGTTCTGATCCAGATGCTCATCAATGGCAGCCTTCATCACGCGGCGGGCGCGGTTGCGTTGGACGGCATGGCCGATCTTTTTGGTGGCTGTCAGGCCCACGCGGGTCTTTCTGCCGCGGGTCTTGAGCACATACAGCACCAGCGCCGGGTTCACATAGGACTTGCCGCGGGCATACACGCGGCCAAACTCGCTGTTGCGGCGGATGGGACGATAGCGCACTGCTCCGTCGCCTCCTTTTCGGTTAAAAAATCGCAGAACTTCCCTAAAGGCAAAGTTCAAAATTCAGTATAGCAAAAAAACGCCGACATGAAAAGGCTGTCCGGGCGTTTTTTGTGCCAAATCTTTTGCCAAATTTTTAGTCATTCCGCGCGCAGAACGTCCAAAATAAGAAAAAGACCGCCAATTCTGGATCAGCAGTCTTTTGTGCGCATGTTCAATTCTGCGCCGGATCCCTGGCAAAGCGGGATCAGACGGTCAGGCTCTTGCGGCCCTTAGCACGGCGAGCATTGATGACCTTGCGGCCGTTCTTGGTGCTCATGCGGGTCAGAAAGCCATGAACTTCCTTGCGATGACGCTTCTTGGGCTGAAAAGTTCTCTTCATGGTTGTATCCTCCGTAAAAACTCGTCCCCGGTAATGGGGTATTTCTGGTCCCAAATTGGGGACAGGCTTGCAATTCAACAGTATATCGCACACTATCCCCTTCTGTCAAGCGTTTTTTTCACTTTCCAGCAAACTTTTTTCAAATTTCTTTGTGAAAAAGCTTTCAACTTTTTCACCGGTTCTCCGTGGAAAACTTTTCTTCCACCATATCTTGTGGCCAAAAACCGCCTTGGACACAAGAGCCGCGAGGGCACGAAGGAGCGTCTTTTCTTATGTATTATAAATTACATTATAGAATATAGACGCAGGGAGATTTTTGTGGTATACTAACGGGGTATCAGCAGCATTGTTGAAAACTTCGACCAATTCAATGGAGTGGATGTTTTATGGATTCTTTCAAGGACGTTTTAGAGGCCGCCCAGGCATACTGCAAAACGCAGATGGCCGAGCCGACCTATAATCTCTACATCGACGGACTTGAGCCCATCAGCTTTGAGGACTCGAGCCATATCACCCTGTCGGTGCGCAACGATTTTATCTGCAAGATCGTCACCGACCGCTACCTCGGCCTGCTGAAAGAGGCCTTTAAGACCGTGCTGGGCTTTGACGTGGACATCACGCTGGTGGTGCCCAGCACCCCGCCCCATGAGGTGGTGCTGGCCCAGCAGTACGAGGCAAACCCCGCCTCGCCCCAGGGCAATTACGAGTTCACCTTCGAGAACTTCATCAAAGGTCCCTCCAACCAGTTTGCGTTTGCTGCGGCGCAGGCGGTTGCGGCCAACCCCTCCGGAGCCTATAACCCGCTGTTCATCTACGGCGGTTCCGGTCTGGGCAAGACCCATCTGCTCACGGCCATCCAGACCGAGATCAAGCGCACCCACCCCGATTTCGTTATCATGTACGTTACCTGCGAGCAGTTCACCAACGAGCTGATCGCCGCCATCCGCGCCGGCAGCACCGAGGACTTCCGGATGAAGTACCGCGTGGCCGACCTGCTGCTGGTGGACGATATCCAGTTCATCGCCGGCAAGGAATCCACCCAGGAGGAGTTTTTCCACACCTTCAACTCCCTGCACGATGCCCACAAGCAGATCGTGATCGCCTCTGATCGCCCGGCCAAGGAGATCAAGAGCCTGGAAGAGCGCCTGCGCACCCGCTTTGAGTGGGGCCTGACCGCCGATGTCCAGCCGCCTGATTTCGAGACCCGCGTGGCCATCGTCAAGCGCAAGGCCGAGCTGCTCCACCTGGATCTGCCCGAGGACGTGGCGGAATTCATCGCCAACCACCTGAAAAACAACATCCGCCAGCTGGAGGGCGCAGTGAAAAAGCTGAACGCCTACTACATGCTGGAGGGCATCCAGCCTGTCATCAGCGTGGCACAGAACGCCATCAAGGACATCCTCAACGAGACCCAGCCCGTGCCCGTGACCATCGAGAAGATCGTGGGCGAGGTCTCCCGCACCTTCAACGTCTCCCCTGCCGACATCCGGGGCACCAAGCGGAACGCCAACGTTGCATCCGCCCGCCGCGTGGCGATCTATATCCTGCGCGAAGTCACCGGCATGAGCATGGAGGAGATCGGCCGGGAGTTCTCGGGCCGTGACCACTCCACCATCGTCTACTCCCTCAAGACCATGGAGCGGGACATGAAGAACGACCAGCACCTGCGCGAAACCGTCAGCGACATCATCAAGAACGTCAAGGCCTGACGGAAAAACAGGGGCAAAAGTCATACTCTCACAGGGGATAAAACCCCAAATATGGGGAGAAATGCAGGGTAATCCGGGAAAACAGAACAAGATATTGTGGTCAGACGACAAAGTTCTCCACTCTTTCCACCGAGTTTTCAACATTCAACTTCTGTTTTGCACATCCGCCGTGGAAAGAAAAGCAGTTCCAGCCCTTTCCACAAGCCTTTCACACTGCATTCACAAGCCGGTGGAAAACCACGGAGCCGCACCATTCCACACATTTTCCGACTTTTCCACATCTTCCCCAGCTCCTACTACGAATACTACAACAAGTTTAATATAGATTTAGCGGTACAGCCCCTGTATCATGGAGCAACAGACCGTAAAACCTGAATCCAAAATAAGGAGAGACGCGCAATTGAACATCATCTGCGATAAAACCCTGCTGAGTGCAGCCATTGACGGCGTTTCCAAAGCCGTTACCCTGCGCTCCACCATCCCGGTACTGGAAGGTATCCTGCTGAAAGCCGAAGGCTTCCAGCTCACCCTGACCGGCTACGACCTGGAAATGGGCATCGTAACCACCATTGATGCCAATGTCAAGGAGCCCGGCGAGGTGGTGCTGAACGCCAAACTGCTCAGCAGCATGGTCAGCCGGATGCCTTCCGGTCAGATCAACATCCAATCTGCCGAAAACGGAAAAACCACCATCCAGAGCGGTGTGGCACAGTTCGAGATCCAGTCCATGAACCCCACTGATTTCCCCGAGCTGCCCAACACCGGTGCCGAGGAGACCCTGAATATCAAGACCGGCGTGCTCCGTGATATGATCGAGCGCACCCTGTACGCCGTCAGTCAGGATGAGAAAAAACCTGCGCATACCGGTGAATTATTTGAGATCTCGCCGGATAAGCTGACCGTTGTTGCGTTGGACGGCTACCGTCTGGCCATTGTGGAGCGGCCGGTGGAAGCCATAAAGGAGATCCGCATCATCGTGCCCAGCAAGACCATGAACGAGGTCTCCCACCTGCTGGCCAACGACGACGAGGAGACCGTGCACATCTCTGCCAACCGCCGCTATGTGGTGTTCACCACCGCCGGTTACACCATCATGAGCCGCCTGATCGAGGGCGAGTTCCTCAACTACCACAACGTGATCCCCAATGGCAGCCGCACCAGCGTGGTTCTGGACACCAAGGAGTTCATCGAGACCATCGAGCGTGCCTCCCTGATCATTACAGAGCGTTTAAAAAATCCCCTCCGCATCAGTTTTACAGAGGGTAAAGTGGTGGTCCGCTGCCAGACCAATCTGGGCCGCGTGGTGGATGAATTCAACGCGCAGTGCGAGGGCGATGAGGTGGAGATCGGTTTCAACAACCGCTATCTGCTGGATGCCCTGCGCAACGCCCGCACCGAGCAGGTCAAGCTGGAGATCAGCGGCCCGCTGAGCCCGGTCAAGGTCCTGCCTACCGAGGGCAGCGACTTTTTGTATCTGGTCCTGCCTGTCCGCTTCAAGAATGATTGAGAGGCATAAAAATGCAAAAAATTCTCATCCATACGGAATTTATCAAGCTGGATGCCCTGCTGAAATATGCGGGCCTGTGTGAGACCGGCGGCGAAGCCAAGGAGCTGGTGCAGGGCGGTGCTGTCAAGGTGAACGGTGAGGTCTGTACCATGCGGGGCAAAAAGTGCCGCGCCGGGGATGTCGTCGAGCTGGACGGCCAGACCGTGGAAGTGGGACAGGGCCAGTAAACCATGCGCCTGCTTTCCTTAGAAGTAACGAATTACCGCAATATCGCATCGGCAAGCCTGACCCCGGGCCGGGAGCTGACCGTGATCTGCGGCAACAACGGCCAGGGCAAGACCAACCTGCTGGAGGCCATCTGGCTGCTGACCGGCGGCAAGAGCTTCCGGGGCGGAAAGGATGCAGAGCTGGTGCGGCGGGGTGAACCCTTTGCCGTGCTGGAAGCCTCCACGCTCCGGGCACAGCAGGAGGAACAGGAGCCTGACGAGCCGAACCGTGTCCGGCTGACGGTGGGCACCCCGGATTCCCAGCGGCCCGGGCGGTACGCCTCGGTGAACGGGGCAGCCCCCAGGCGGGCGGCAGGGCTTGCCGGCAGTTTTCCGGCTGTCGTGTTCGACCCCGGCCACCTGAGCCTGGTCAAGGGCGCGCCCGAAGGGCGACGCAAATTTCTGGATGCCGCCCTCTGCCAGCTCTACCCCGGCTACCTGACTGTGTACCGCCGCTATCTGCGGGCCCTGCAGCAGAAAAACGCTCTGCTGCGCCGCTCCCCTGCCGGGCAGGAACGTCCCTACGCCGAAAAAATGGCCCTGCTCGAGGTGCTGAACACCGAGCTTGCCGCGCAGGGGGAAGCCATCCAGCAGCGGCGGCGGGCCTACCTGGAACGTCTGGCCCCGCTGGCCTGCGCCAATTACGAGGAGCTTTCCCATGGGGCGGAGCGGATGGAGCTGCGGTATGCCGCTCAGTTTGAGCCCGGCGGTCTGGCGGCTCTGCTCAAAGCCCGCCAGAATGAGGAAGTCCGGGCCGGGCAGAGCCTGTGCGGCCCCCACCGGGAAGATCTGGAGCTGCTGCTGGACGGCCAGCCCGCCAGAGTGTTTGCCAGCCAGGGGCAGCAGCGCAGTGTGGTGCTCAGCCTGAAAATGGCCGAAGCCGCCGCCGCTGCCGCCATCACAGGCGAGCACCCCGTCCTCTTGCTGGACGACGTGCTCAGTGAGCTGGATGATGGCCGCAAGCAGTATCTGCTGACCCGGATGCGGGAAAAGCAGACCTTCGTCACCAGCTGTGACGATACGGCCTTCCTGAAAACGGATGGCGAGGTCTACCGCATGAACGGCGGTGTCCTGAGTAAAATCTGAAATGGAGAAATGTTGCATCACTGCATTGCATGAAACGCGGAAAATGCGACAGAATATGCAGTCTGCATCTGCGGGAGAATATACGCAATGTATATCCATCTGGGCCGGGACTATGTCCTGAATGACCGTGATATCATCGGCATCTTCAATCTGGAGACCACCACCGTCTCCCCCCGGGGGCGGGAATTTCTCAACTATGCCCAGAAGAATGGGGCCGTGGTCAGCCTTTCGGATGACCTGCCCCAGTGTTATGTTCTGGCCGATGCCCCCGTGGACACCGTTTATCTTTCGGAGCTGTCCAGCGCGGCCATGAAGCGGCGCACCGAAATGTCGTTCTGAAAAAATCAACAACGATCCAATCGATTGAAAAAATATCAAGTAAAGGGAGAAAGGATATGGCAGAGGAAATCATCACCAGCACCAATGTGGAAACCGCGACCGACCATGAGTATAATGCCAGCGAGATCCAGGTCCTGAAGGGTCTGGAGGCCGTGCGCAAGCGTCCCGGCATGTATATCGGCTCCACCGGTGAGCGGGGCCTGCATCATCTGGTCTACGAGATCGTGGACAACGCCATTGATGAAGCGCTGGCCGGCTACTGCAACCACATTGAGGTCAAGATCTTAAAGGATAACATCATTCAGGTCACCGACAACGGCCGCGGTATCCCCGTGGATATCCAGGCCGATACCGGTCTGCCCGCCGTCACCGTCGTTTATACCATCCTGCATGCAGGCGGTAAGTTTGGCGGCGAGAACTCCGGCTACAAGGTGGCCGGCGGTCTGCACGGTGTCGGCGCATCCGTAGTCAACGCCTGTTCTGAGTGGCTGAGGGTCAATGTCCGCCGCGACGGCCATGAATACGAGCAGACTTTCCGCCGCGGCGACCCGGACGGCCCCCTGAAGTGTCTGGGCACGGTGGCCGAGGGGGTCACCGGTACCCGCGTCACCTTCAAGCCCGACCCCGAGATGTTCAAGGACACCACCGTCTATAACTTCGAGACGCTGGAAAAGCGCCTGCGCGAGGAGAGCTTCCTGAACGCCGGTGTCAAGATCACCCTGACCGATGAGCGGGAGCTTTACACCCCCGTTCTGGAGGACGGACAGGAGGGCGACCCCTGCTACCGCACCGAGGTCATGTGCTATGAGGGCGGCATCAAGAGCTTTGTCACCTATCTGGGCGAAAAGCGCAATCTGGAGGTGCTCCACCCCAATGTCATCTACCTCAAGGGCCAGACCGAGCGGGGCATGGCCGAGATCGCGCTGCAGTATAATTCCAGCTATAACGAGCTGCTGCTGAGCTTTGCCAACAACGTCAACACCCCGGACGGCGGCACCCATGAAGAGGGCTTCCGCACCAGCCTGACCCGTGTGTTCAATGATTACGGCCGCAGCCACGGCCTGCTGAAGGATAAGGACGAGAACCTTTCCGGCTCCGATGTCCGCGAGGGCCTCATCTGTGTCATTTCCGTCAAACTGCAGGAGGCAGAGTTCGAGGGCCAGACCAAGGCAAAGCTGGGCAATACCGAGATCCGCACCCTTGTTTCCAACATGGTGTATACCAAGCTGATGGAGTTCTTTGAGGAGAACCCCGGCGTGGCAAAGGCCATTTTTGAAAAGGCCACCCAGGCAGCCCGTGCCCGCGCCGCCGCCAAAAAGGCCCGGGAGCTGGTGCGCCGCAAGAGCGCGCTGGAGACCAGCCGGATGCCCGGCAAACTGGCCGACTGCCGTGAAAAAGACCCCACCCGCACCGAGATCTTCATCGTCGAGGGTGACTCTGCAGGCGGCTCCGCCAAGATGGGCCGTGACTCCGCCATTCAGGCCATCCTCCCCCTGTGGGGCAAGATGCTGAACGTGGAAAAAGCCCGCGCGGACCGCATCTACGGCAACGATAAGCTGATGCCCGTTGTGCTGGCTCTGGGCTGCGGCATCGGCGAGGAATTCGATATCTCCAAGCTGCGGTATGATAAAGTGTTCATCATGGCCGATGCCGATGTCGATGGTTCTCACATCTGCACCCTGATGCTGACCTTCTTCTTCCGCTATATGCGCCCCCTCATCGAGCAGGGCCATGTCTATGTCGCCCAGCCGCCCCTGTTCAAGGTGCAGAAGGGCAACACCATCAAGTACGCCTACAACGATGCGGAAATGGCCATCCTCTCGCAGGAGATGCCCGGCGCAAAGGTCAACCGCTATAAGGGCCTTGGTGAGATGAACCCCGAACAGCTGTGGGAGACCACCATGAACCCCGATAACCGCGTTATCGTTCAGATCACCATTGAGGATGCCGAGAAGGCCGATGAAGCCTTTACCATCCTGATGGGCGACCAGGTGGAGCCCCGCCGCCGCTTTATCGAGACCAACGCCCAGTACGCGAAGCTGGATGTGTAATTGGAGGAAACAATGGAAGAAGATTATGTGATGATACCGGGCAGCGGTACCAAAAAGATCATCCGCGATGTCAAGAAGGAGATCGAGACCGCGTTCCTGGACTACTCCATGTCAGTCATCGTGTCCCGCGCCCTGCCCGATGTGCGCGACGGCCTGAAGCCTGTCCACCGCCGCATCCTGTATACCATGCACGAGCGCGGCAACGACCCCAGCCATGCATACCGCAAATCCGCCGACACCGTTGGTGCGGTGCTGGGCTCCTACCACCCCCACGGCGACGCATCCGTTTACGATGCCATGGTCCGTCTGGCACAGGATTTCTCCCTGCGCTATCCGCTGGTGGATGGTCAGGGTAACTTTGGTTCTGTGGACGGCGACCCCCCGGCTGCTTACCGTTACACCGAGGCCCGCATGAGCCGTATGGCCGTGGAGATGCTGACCGATATCGACAAGGATACCATCGACTGGGACCCCAACTTTGATGAGACCAAGAAGGAGCCCAGCGTTCTGCCCTGCCGTTTCCCGAACCTGCTGGTCAACGGCAGTCAGGGCATTGCCGTTGGTATGGCCACCAACATCCCGCCCCACAACCTGAGTGAGGTCATTGACGGCTGTGTGGCCTATATCGAGGACCCGGACATCGACCTGCCCGGCCTGATGGAACACATCAAGGGCCCCGATTTCCCCACCGCCGGCATCATCATGGGCCGCAGCGGCATCCGTGCCGCCTACGCCACCGGCCGCGGCAAGATCACCCTGCGCGGCCGCGCCACCATTGAGGAAAAGAAGAATGGCCGCGCCCAGATCATCGTGACCGAGATCCCCTACATGGTCAACAAGGCACGCCTCATTGAGAACATTGCCGACCTGGTCAAGGAAAAGCGGATCGAGGGCATCAGTGACCTGAACGATGAGACCAACCGCAAGGGTATGCGCATCGTCATTGACGTGCGCAAGGATGCCAACCCCCAGGTCGTCCTGAATCAGCTGTACCAGTACACCCAGCTGCAGGATACCGTGGGTGTCATCATGCTGGCCATCGACCACAAGGTGCCCAAGGTGATGACCCTGAAGCAGATGATCCAGAAGTATGTGGAGTTCCAGGACGAGGTGGTGCGCCGCCGCACCCAGTATGACCTGAAAAAGGCCCGGGAACGCGCCCACATTCTGGAAGGCCTGAAGAAGGCCACCGACATTGTGGATGAGCTGATCGCCACCATCCGTGCCTGCAAGGGCGGCATGAGCGAGGCCAAGGCTGCCATCATGGAGCAGTTTGGCTTTGATGACCCGCAGGCAGATGCCATCGTCAAGCTGCAGCTGGGCCGTCTGGCTGGTCTGGAGATCCTGAAGATCGAGGAAGAGCTGGGCTCCCTGAACGCCAAGATCCGGGATTGGGAAGAGATCCTGGCCGATGATGCCCGCGTGCTCGAGATCGTCAAGAGCGAGCTGCTGGAGATGAAGCGCCGTTTCGGCGATGACCGCCGCACCGAGATCGAGACCGTGACCGGCGAGGTGGATATCGAGGATCTGATCGCTGAGGAGCAGTGCGTTTATACCCTGACCGAGGCCGGTTATATCAAGCGCCAGCTCAAGGCCACTTATCAGGCCCAGAAGCGCGGCGGCCGCGGCATTTCCGGTATGACCCGCAAGGAAGAGGACATCGTGCAGGAGATGTTCGTGGGCTCCACCCATGATTATGTCCTGTTCGTTACCGATAAGGGCCGCCTGTTCCGCATCAAGGGCTACACCATTGCCGAGGGCAGCCGCACCAGCAAGGGTACCAACATCGTGAACCTGCTGCAGCTGGCCGAGGGCGAAAAGGTCACCAATATGCTCTGCCAGAGCAAGGATACGACCAACGAAGGCGGTTTTGTGACCATGGTCACAAAGCAGGGTCTCATCAAGCGCACCCCGCTGGAGCAGTACGCCAACATCCGCAAGTCCGGCCTGATCGGCATTGCCCTGAACGAGGGGGATGCGTTGGCCTGGACAAGACTGACCTCCGGCCACGATATGCTCATCGTTGCCACCCGCAACGGTCAGGCCATCCGCTTCAATGAGGAAGATGCCCGTCCCATGGGCCGCAGCGGCCACGGCGTGCGCGCCATCAAGCTGGCCGAGGGCGACGAGGTCGTGGGTGTCTGCATCTGCCGTGAGAACGCCACCATCCTGACCGTGACCGAGAACGGCAAGGGCCGCCGGTCCGACATCGACACCTACCGCATCACCGCCCGCGGCGGCAAGGGCATCCGCAACTACGATGCCTCCAAGGACAAGGTCGCGGCGGTCAAGATCGTGGACGATGTGGATGACGTGCTGCTGAGCAGCCAGGAGGGCATCATCATCCGCCTGCACGCCAATGAGATCCCGGTGCAGAGCCGTTACGGCTCCGGTGTCCGTGTCATGCGTCTGGGCGAGAATGATAAGGTCATGGTTCTGGCCCGTACCGACCACGACGATGAAGCCCAGACCGAGACGGTCGAGGCCGAGGAAGGCGATGAGCCCACCGCAGAGCAGCTGGCTGCCATGGAAGCTGCCGATGAGGCATCTGCCTCCGAGGCACCGTCTGAGGATTGAGCCTCTCCTGCCAAAGAAAATGGAAAAGTTAGCCTAGACTTCTATCAGAAAATATGATAGACTAGCGAAACGATCACAAAATCCCATGGGGGAGTAGCAGGCGCTGTTTGCAGACGGCGCAGCAAGTCAACACAATGACAGCACTGCTGTCTGGCTTGCTTTCATTTGCGAGACTCATGTGTTATGGTGCGGAGTACCACGCCCAACACATGGAGTTCATTTGTAAAAAATGACCCGAGACCGGACGTGCACGCGCGCCGATCTCGGGTTTTGCTTTTGCCGCACCGTAATTTTGGTCAGATTCAGGAGGCATTCAGTTATGGAATGGAGCTTTTTGTTTTTTCTCAATAGTGCACTGCTGGGCGTGGGCCTTGCTATGGACGCGTTTTCGGTCTCGATGGCAAACGGTCTGCATGACCCCGGCATGTCCCGAAAGAGGATGTGCATCATTGCAGGCACCTTTGGCGTGTTTCAGGCCGTGATGCCCATGACAGGCTGGGTCTGCGTCCATACCATCGTGGAGATGTTCTCCTCCTTTGAAACGTTCATTCCCTGGATCGCCCTTGCCCTGTTGGGCTATATCGGCGGCAAGATGCTGATCGATGGCATCCGGGGCGAGGAAACCGAGGAAGCCGCCGCGCTGAGTGCCGGTGCCCTCTTCATGCAGGGCGTGGCCACCAGTATCGATGCCCTCTCGGTGGGCTTTACCATTGCGGAGTATGGCTGGCTGATGGCGCTGGCAGCTTCCGGCATCATTGCCGTCGTCACCTTCTTCCTCTGCATGGCGGGCCTGCGCATCGGCAAAAAGTTCGGCACCAAGCTCTCCGGCAAGGCCTCTGTGCTGGGCGGTGTCATCCTCATCGGCATTGGGCTGGAAATTTTCATCTCCGGCGTGTTCTTCTGAAAAAACGGGCAAAGAAAACCGGCACAGCGTCAGGCAGGCGTTGTGCCGGTTTTGTTCCCCGTGGAACATTTTTAAGGGTGCATTATTTTTCCGGCTCAAAGTAGTCGGCATATTCCCCGGTGAGCCTGGAGCCCAGCCGCCGGATGCCGCCGTAGAGGTGGCGCTCCACCAGCGGCTCAAAGGCGGCAAGATCACACCGCTCAATGGCGGCGATGATGTTCTGGTGGTCGGCGATCACCTCGTCCAGCCCGCCGCTGGTCATGGTGTCCAGCATCCGGAAACGGCTGTAATCGGCGTGGGCGTTCTGTAAGGTGCGCCACAGATACATTTTTCCCATGGCGGCAAACCATGTCTCGTGGAGCAGGCGGTCTGCCTCGTAGAGCTTGTTGTAGTCAATCTCTTCGGCACGGGCCAGCGCGGCGTAGGCATCGGCCCGCCGCCGGATGAGTGCCCGCTGCTCCGGTGTGCACTTGGGCGAGAAGTCCCGCAGGACGCGGGCTTCCACAGCGGTGCGCTCGTAAATGAGCTCATCCACGATCTCCCGGTTCAGCCGGGTCACAGTGGTACCCTTGTAGGGAACGATCTTCACCAGCCCATTCTCCTGCAGCCGCTGCAGCACCACCCGGATCATGGAACGCGGTGCCCCGAAGCGTGCGCAGAGGGGGTTCTCACTCAACGAACTGCCCGGCCGCAGGGTCAGGTCGATGATCTCCCGCTCCAGTACCGCGTAAATTTCAGCGTCGGTCTTGTATTGCTGTTCCATATCACTCACCTAGTTGAAATGATTATTCCTTTAGCGGGCTCGCCCTCTCAGTCATCGCTACGCGATGCCAGCTCCCCCAAAGTGGGAGCCCTTGGCAGTCCACGCAAACTTCATCTTTTTGCCAAGGCCTCTCCCTTTGGGAGAGGTGTCACTGCAGGTGACGGAGAGGGCGAGGATGTTGACCATGTGCAACAGCCTTATTCCAAAAACTCCTTCCACGGTGCGGCGGCGGGCAGGGGCAGAGAAAAGGCCATGGGCTTGCCGGTCTCCGGGTGGACGAACTGCAGCCCTGCGCTCTGCAGGGCAATGTCCCCCTTGAACCGGCTGCCATATTTGCCGTCTCCGTAAAGCGGGTGCTTCCGGGAGGCAAACTGCACCCGGATCTGATGCGTCCGCCCAGTGTGGAGCGTGATCTCCGCAAGGCTCAGGGAACCGTCCGGTGCCGTCTCCACGATGCGGTATTCCAGCACGGCTTCCCGCACCCCCTTGCGGGGGCGCTTTACCGGAAAGACCCGGCCTTTCCGGCTGTCCTTGAACAGGTAATCCCGCAGGATGCCCTCGGGCGGCAGCGCTTCGTCCGGCCCGCCTGCGATCACGGCCCGGTATGTTTTAAGAAAGCAGGGCTGTGCCGGTGCACCGGGGCCAGCCTCTGCCCTGCCGTCCAGAATGGCATAGGCCTGCTGGCTCTCCGTCACCTGCTTTGTCAAGGCAGCTGCAGCTCCGGGTGTTCTGGCATAGACCATCAGCCCCGAAACGCCGGTGTCCAGCCGGTGGATGACCCCAACGTATGCATCCGGCCTGCCCCACCGCTGGCGCAGGGCAGCGGGTACGCCCTCCTCGCTGGTCAGCCCGGCGGGCTTGTCCAGCACCACAAGGGCGGTATCTTCGTAGAGAATGTTCACAGCTTGCCCTCGTCCAACAGGGCCTTGAGCTTGAGCACGCCTGCAATGGTTTTGCCGTCCTTGATCTCGCCGCGCATCACCATCTCATAGGCCTGAGTCAGCGGTACCCGGTCAGGGGTCAGGAACTCGTCCGCATCCAGATGCATCCGGGTCTCGTGCAGACCGGTGGCCACCCAGGTGTAGATGATCTCGGTATCATAGCCCACAGTGGGGTAGAACTCGCCCAGGGAGGTGTACTTGTCGGCGGTCAGGCCGCACTCCTCCTCCAGCTCCCGCTTGGCGGCTTCAAAGGGGTCCTCCCCTTTTTCCAGCTTGCCGGCGGGCAGCTCCCACAGCTCCTGCTGCATGGCGTAGCGGAACTGGCGCACCATGCAGATGGTGCCGTCCTCAAAGTAGGGCACGATGCAGGCCCCGCCGTGGTGGTGGACCACCTCGCGGGTGGCGGTCTTTCCATTTTCCAAAAGGGCGGTATCTTTGGTCAGGGTGACCACCCGGCCCTCGAACAGCACCTCACTTGTGAGCATCTTTTCAAAATGTGCAGCGTCCATCGTATTTGCGTCCTTTCCAGATGATAATGATGCTGGTTCAAGTTTACGGCAACAAAGCTCCGGTTGTCAATTCAAAATTGAGGATAAATTAAGAAAAATACAGCAAAAAAGCCGGATTCTTAATAATCTGTCAAGTTAGATGCAACAAAAAACACAAGCGTAAAAAAGCACCAAAAAATTTCTTGAAATTTTGTTGCGTTTTGCTAGTGGGTTTGCATTTACTTTGAGGGCGGAATTTGCTAATATAATATATGAGCAATAGTGCCTTTTGGGGTTCTCCGGCCCCAGCGGGGCGCGATTGCCCCGCGCAAAAGGTACCAAATTCTGAACAATGGAGGAAGAAAAATGCCTAGAGCAAAGCAAACCATGGATGGCAATACCGCTGCCGCTCATGTAGCATACGCCTACACGGACGTGGCTGCTATCTACCCCATTACCCCGTCTTCTCCGATGGCTGACTCTGTGGACCAGTGGTCCGCAGCTGGTCAGAAGAACATCTTCGGCAACCAGGTCAAGGTCGTCGAGATGGAGTCTGAGGCCGGCGCTGCCGGCGCTGTGCACGGCTCTCTGGGTGCAGGTGCTGTTACCACCACCTTCACCGCTTCTCAGGGCCTGCTGCTGATGATCCCCAACATGTACAAGATCGCTGCTGAGCAGCTGCCCTGCGTGTTCGATGTTTCTGCACGTACCGTTGCTACCCAGTCCCTGAACATCTTCGGTGATCACAGCGACGTTATGGCATGCCGCCAGACCGGCTTCGCAATGCTGGTCGAGAGCAGCGTGCAGGAAGTTATGGATCTGTCCCCTGTTGCCCATCTGGCAGCAATCGAGGGCAAGGTTCCCTTCCTGAACTTCTTCGATGGCTTCCGTACTTCTCACGAGTACCAGAAGATCGAGAAGTGGGACTACGCTGATCTGAAGGAAATGTGCAACATGGAGGCTGTTGAGGAGTTCCGTGCCAAGGCTCTGAACCCCGAGCACCCCAAGATGCGCGGTTCCCACGAGAACGGCGACGTGTTCTTCCAGCACCGTGAGGCCTGCAACTCCGTTTACGATGCACTGCCCGCAGTGGTCGAGAAGTACATGGCCAAGATCAACGAGAAGCTGGGCACCAACTACGATCTGTTCAACTACTACGGCGCACCCGATGCTGACCGTGTTATGATCGCTATGGGCTCTGTCTGCGACGTTGCTGACGAAGTCGTCGACTACCTGAACGCCAAGGGCGAGAAGGTCGGTATCGTCAAGGTCCGCCTGTACCGTCCCTGGGTGTCCTCCGCTCTGCTGAAGGTTCTGCCCAAGACTGCCAAGAAGGTTGCAGTTCTGGATCGTACCAAGGAGCCCGGCTCCCTGGGCGAGCCCCTGTACCTGGATGTTGCTGCTACCCTGCGTGAGGCCGGCATGAACGATGTCGTCCTGACCGGCGGCCGTTACGGCCTGGGCAGCAAGGACACTCCCCCGTCCTCCATCTTCGCTCTGTTCAAGGAGCTGGAGAAGGATCAGCCCAAGGAGCGCTTCACTCTGGGCATCACCGATGATGTCACCGGTCTGTCCCTGCCCGAGGTCAAGCCCGCTCCCATCACCGCAGCTGCTGGCACCAAGGAGTGCAAGTTCTGGGGTCTGGGCGGCGACGGTACTGTCGGCGCAAATAAGAACTCCGTCAAGATCATCGGCGACCACACTGATAAGTATGTTCAGGCATACTTCCAGTATGACTCCAAGAAGACCGGCGGCGTGACCATCAGCCACCTGCGTTTCGGCGACAAGCCCATCCGCAGCCCCTACTACATCAACCAGGCTGACTTCGTGGCCTGCCACAACCCCGCTTACATCCACATGGGCATGAAGATGGTCCAGGATGTCAAGCCCGGCGGCGTGTTCATGATCAACTGCCAGTGGACCGATGAGGAGCTGGGCCAGCACCTGAACGCTGAGGCCAAGAAGTACATTGCTGACAACAACATTCAGCTGTACACCATCAACGCTATCGATAAGGCGATCGAGATCGGTATGGGCAAGCGCACCAATACCATCCTGCAGTCCGCTTTCTTCAAGCTGGCTGACGTGATGCCCATCGAGGACGCTGTCAACTTCATGAAGCAGGCAGCTCAGAAGAGCTACGGCAAGAAGGGCCAGGACGTTGTTGAGATGAACTGGAAGGCCATTGATGCCGGTGTTGACGCGATCCACAAGGTCGACGTTCCCGCTTCCTGGTCCAACCCCGAGGCTGATCCCGCTCCCAAGGCTCTCACCGGCCGTCCGGAGCTGGTCAAGCAGATCCGCGAGGTCATGGAGCCCATCGCTCGTATGGACGGCGACAGCCTGCCCGTTTCCGCTTTCGTTGCAAATGCAAACGGCGAGTGGGAGCAGGGCGCATCCGCATACGAGAAGCGCGGCACCGCTGTGAACGTTCCCGAGTGGGATGCTTCCAAGTGCGTCGGCTGCAACCAGTGTGCATTCGTCTGCTCTCATGCTACCATCCGTCCCTTCCAGCTGACCGCTGACGAGCTGGCAGCTGCTCCTGCTCAGACCAAGAGCCGTGACAACCGCCCCGCAAACGAGTACAAGTTTGTGATGGCTGTTTCTCCTCTGGACTGCATGGGCTGCGGCGAGTGCGTCACCGTCTGCCCCACCAAGGCAATTGCTATGGTTCCTCAGGAGAGCCAGGCCGATCAGCAGGCAGTCTTCGACTACTGCGTGGCCAACATCTCCAAGAAGCCCAGCAAGTTTGCTGATGACACCGTCATTGGTTCTCAGTTCAACCAGCCCCTGCTGGAGTTCTCTGGCTCCTGCGCAGGCTGTGCCGAGACCTCTTACGCTCGCCTGATCACTCAGCTGTTCGGCGAGAAGATGTACATCTCCAACGCTACCGGCTGCTCCTCTATCTGGGGCGGTACCGCTTCCATCTCTCCGTACACCGTCAACAAGGACAGCGGCCATGGTCCTGCATGGTGCAACTCCCTGTTCGAGGATAACGCTGAGCATGGTCTGGGCCTGTACCTCGGCCAGAAGACCGTTCGTGAGAACCTGATCAAGCGCATTGCTGAGGTTGCTGGTTCTGACAAGGCTTCCGCTGAGCTGAAGGCTGCCTTCGACAAGTTCATGGAGACCAAGAACAACACCAAGGCAAACGACGAACCCGCCAAGGCTCTGATCGCTGAGCTGGAGAAGGCTGCTGCCGCTGGCTGCACCGAATCCGCTGAGATCCTGAAGAGCAAGGAGTTCATCGCCAAGAAGTCCGTCTGGATCTTCGGTGGTGACGGCTGGGCATACGACATCGGCTTCGGCGGCCTGGATCACGTCCTGGCTTCCGGCGAGGATGTCAACGTCATGGTCTTCGATACTGAGATGTACTCCAACACCGGTGGACAGGCATCCAAGGCTTCCAACATTGGTGAGGTCTGCCAGTTCGCTGCTGCTGGTAAGGAGATCAGCAAGAAGAGCCTGTCCGAGATCGCAATGACCTACGGTTACATCTATGTTGCTCAGATCGCTCTGGGCGCTAACATGAACCAGGCTGTCAAGGCAATCGCTGAGGCTGAGGCTTATCCCGGCCCCTCTCTGATCATCGGCTACGCTCCCTGCGAGCTGCACGGTGTGAAGGGCGGCATGACCAACTGCCAGAACGAGATGAAGAAGGCAGTTGAGGCTGGTTACTGGAACCTGTTCACCTTCAACCCCGCCAACAAGGCTCAGGGCAAGAACCCCTTCACCCTGACCTCCAAGGCTGTGGATGCCGAGAAGTATCAGGCACTGCTGGCAAACGAGACCCGTTACAGCCGCCTGACCCGTGCATTCCCCGAGCGTGCAAAGGCTCTGTTCGCACGCAACGAGCAGGTTGCAAACGATCGTTACGAGCACCTGACCCGTCTGGTCGAGCTGTACAAGTAATCCTGTTTTCTGAACAATGGCTGGCAATGGCTGCAGCGGCACCCTAGTCCGCAAGGCGGCTGCTCCGCACTGGCGATTACTGCGCAACGCAGCAGTGCGAAACTGCGGCCCCGCCGCCCTGAACAGAGCATGATGAACGTGCAAACGAGCATTTGTGCAAACTTCTGATTTCATTCCCTCGCCCGCCGCGGCCCGCGAACCGCGCCGGGCAGGGTGTTTGAAATACCAAAGCGCCCGCGAGGGTCCTTGAAAGCACACCCCGCGTGTGTCAGGAGCATAAGGTCTGGCAACAGATACCTTGCTCCGCCTGTTGCATAAGACCTGCCCTGCAGGGATCTTGCCGCAGTCAAAAACGAATCCGTTTTTAGCGCCCCGCTCACTTTATAGTGAACGGGGCGTATTTTTGTGGAGTCTATTTTACAATTTCTTCATAGGATTTTCATGCAAACCCGTGCTTTTGGTGCTATACTACTGACATAAGGAACCGGGGCCGCAACCGATTCCTTGTACATGATTCCTCCTCACACCAAGGCAATATCCAAACAGAAAGCCCCTTTCAGTGGTCCGCAAGCACTGGAAGGGGCTTTCTGCGTGTTTTGGTGGAAATTCCCGCCTGATTCGGTGCATTTAGGGTTGACCGGCCTTTTGGCCGGCGCTATAATAAAAAGTGGAAAAGATCTTTAGGAGGTGAACGCAGGACAATGGACCCGGATCATAGTCGAAGATGCGGTTTTGGTGCGATAGGACGGGACATGGAGCAGGCTGCGTTCGCCTTTTTTGCCCGGTAAGAGGTGCTGTTCGGGCACTTCTCAGCGGGGAGAAAGGGCGCGGCTTTGTGCGCGTGGAAGCCTTGGCAAGGGGTGGATGCGGGCCGTTGGCGGCGCTTTTTGTTTTGCCCTGTACCAACCGCCGGAATACGGTAGGAGGTACGCAAAATGGAAATGGAAGAAAAGAAAAACGAACTGACCGAGGCCGCCCTGCCTGTGCAGGAGCTGCCTGCTGATATCCCGGACGAGGTGCGCCAGAAGCTGGTCAGAGATCTGAACGAGGAAGCCACAGAGGACCTGAAGCAGGACATCCGGGAGGCCGAGAAAGAGGAGGCCCGGGACGAGGAGGTCAAGGCTGATCCCGAGATGCTGACCAAGAGCCGCCTGCTCAAGATGCTGGTAAAAAAGCAGTACGTCAAGCTGCGTGAGGTCACCGAGGAGGAGCAGCCCGCCGACCTGGCAGAGCTGCTGGAGGAGTTGGACGAGAACAACCGTCTGGTGGTGTTCCGCCTGCTGAAAAAGGAAGTGGCCACTGAGGCCTTCGCCTATATGTCCGATGAAGCCCGGGATGACCTGGTCAACGCCTTCTCCGACGTGGAGCTGGTCAGCGCCATTGAGGAGATGAGCCTGGACGATGCTGCCGACCTGCTGGAGGATATGCCCGCAGGCGTGGTCAAGCGGGTGCTGGAGAAATCCTCCAAGCAGACCCGTGAGAGCTTGAACAAGCTGCTGAACTACCCCGAGAGCTCGGCCGGCAGCTTGATGACTCCTGAATATGTCCGGCTGAAAAAAGAGATGAATGTCCGGCAGGCGCTGGATGCCATCCGGCGGCAGGGCGAGAACGCCGAGACCGTCTATATCAACTATGTTGTGGAGCGCAACCGCCTGAAGGGTGTTGTCTCTGCCCGTGACCTGCTGCTGGCAGACCCTGATACCCCGCTGGTCGATATTATGGACGACAACGTGGTCACCGTGAAGGTCACCGATGACCAGGAGTTTGTGGCCCGTGAGATGCAGCGCTACGACTTTACCGCAATGCCCGTTGTGGACAACGAGGGCATGTTTGTGGGCATTATCACCATCGACGATGCAATCGATGTTCTGACCGATGAGAGCACCGAGGATATGCAGAAGATGGCCGCCATTCTGCCTGCAGATGAGGCCACCACTTATTTTGGCACCAGTGTCTGGACCCACGCCAAGCAGCGCATCCCCTGGCTGCTGATTCTGATGCTGTCGGCCACCTTTACCGGCATGGTCACCACCCATTACGAGGAAGCCTTTGTGAGCCTGCCCCTGCTGGTCTCCTTCATGCCCATGCTGATGGATACCGCCGGCAACTGCGGCAACCAGATCAGCACCCTGATGGTGCGCGGTCTGGCGCTGGGCGAGGTGGAACCCGCCGATTTCCTCAAGGTATTGGCCAAGGAACTCCGCGTTTCCGCGATCGTGGGTGCGGTGCTGGGCGTGGTGAACGGCTTGCGCATCTACCTGATGTACACCTTCATCTTTGCCGGTCAGTATGACAATGTGATGGGCTACGCCATCGTCGTCAGCGTGTCGCTGTTCTTCAGCGTCATCCTGGCAAAGCTGGTGGGCGGTATGCTGCCCCTTGCCGCCAAGAAGCTGGGTGCGGACCCGGCCATCATGGCGACCCCATTCATCACCACCATCGTGGATGCCTGCAGCTTGATCCTGTACTTCCAGATCGCGCAGGTCGTGTTCCGGAATATGATGTAACGTTTGATTTTATAGGAGCAACCCTCTCGGTCAAAGCCTGACGGCTTTGCCTGAGAGGGCTGTTTCTTTTTGTTGAAAACTCAGGTTTTCCCGCTGTTTTCCACAGGTCGATTTTTGTAGAAAGCGGGTGTGGAAAACTAGCGGTTCCTTCATTCCAACGGGGAGAAATTCAAGGAGCGGATTTTCTGCCTGCTGTAAAAAGTAAATTTTTGGGTTTGACTTTCTTTCAGAAAAAAGGTGCAAAGGCCCATAATTCCCCTGATTTTCGCAAAGATCCGCGCGGTACAATACACCATGTATAAACCACCTCACAGGGAAATGTGGAAAACTCAGTGGAAAAAGTGGAAAATATCGTGGGGAAACTGGTGCTTTTTTCACAGTTCCGGTGGAAAACCCGGTGGAAAGAGTGGATAAGTCCATCTGAACGCACCAAAAATGGATACAACCTGCTGTTTTAGCACTCGGGTGAACAGACAGCCAGATCCCTTTGTTCACACCCTTCGCCTTGAATGGCCCTGCCAATCATGGTACAATGAAAAAAGAGAGCGTTCCCGGCCAACGGGGCGCAAATTTTACGAATAACGGAGGCTTCTGCCTATGAACTGGATCACCAAGCTGGAACGGAAATACGGCCGGTTCTGCATTCCCAACCTCATCAACATCCTCATCGGCGGCCAGATCCTGGTCTACGCCATTGAACTGTTCGTCAACCAGTATATTTCCTTTTATCTCTCCCTGAGCCGCAGTGCCCTGTTCGCCGGGCAGATCTGGCGGCTGTTCACCTTTGTGCTGGTGCCTTTTTCAGGCGGCGGGCCGCTCAGCGTGGTGCTGGGCATCTATTTTACCTGGTTCGTCGGCAGTGCGCTGGAACGGGAGTGGGGCGATTTCCGCTTCAACCTTTATGTCCTGCTGGGGATGGCAGGCGCGTGGCTGGCCTGCCTGCTGACAGGTTCTGCCGATACCTACTGTCTGTCCCTCTCCCTCCTGCTGGCCTTTGCCATGCTTTACCCGGAGCTGCAGGTGCTGCTCTTCTTCGTCATCCCCCTCAAGGTGAAATATTTCGGCATCTTTGCCGCCGCCCTGTGGGTGTTCAGCTTCCTGAGCATGGGGATGCTGGGCAAGCTGAACTATCTGCTCTGTATGCTGGGCTTCCTTCTGTTCTTCGGGCCGCAGGCCTGGCATAACATCCGCGCCTGGGTGCGCCGGGAGCAGTGGAAGAGGAAAAATCGGAGATGATGATTGATCGTCTGGAAGGCAATTCGGAATTAAAGACCAGTGTCCGGCTGATGCTGGGGGGCCGCCGCATGACCCACAGTGTTCTGCTGGTGGGCGAAGAGGGGCTGGGAACCGGGTTTGCGGCCCGCTGCGTGGCGGCGGATTACCTTTACCCCAACGGCGGCGCGCCCGCCGAAGCCCTGCTCCGGGGCGAGTGCTGCCGTGCTGTGGCAAAGGCCGGTAAGCGCGACAGCGGCCAGATCGAGACCGGCATCGTCCGGGAAGCCATCTCCGTGACCGGTATGGGCAGCGGCGGGCGGTATCTGGTCGGTCAGGTCACGGCCATGCGCAGCGAGATCTTCAACACCAGCCTTTCGGCAGAGGGGCGCGCTGTGCTGCTCTACCATGTGGAGCGGATGAACGAGGAATCGGCCAACGCTCTGCTGAAGGTCATGGAGGAGCCGCCCGAAGGCGTGCTTTTTCTGCTGACGGCGGATTCGCTGGCGGGCGTTCTGCCCACCATCCGGAGCCGCTGCATCAGCTTTGCAGTGGCTCCGGTCTCCCCCGCCGATTGTGCCCGCTACTGCACCGCACAGGGGGTGGACAGCAAGGATGCCACCCTGTACAGTGAGCTGTTCGATGGCCACATCGGCACAGTGCTGGATGCGGCCCGGGATGAGGTCCGCCGGGCGCAGGTGGACAAGGCGCTTGCCCTTGCCAAAGCAGCGGCCGCGCAGGACAGCTATGCCGCCGCTGTTCTGCTGTCAGCTTACGAAAAGGATAAGGTGGGGGCCGCCGCTCTGCTGGCTGATTTCCGGGCCGTAGCGGCCGCCGGACTGCGCGGCAGCCCCCGTGCCCCGGTGCAGGGCGATGCCGCCCGCAAGGCCCTTGCAGCCGCCGATGCGGCGATCCAGCGGCTGGGCGCACAGGTGAACCCCAAGATCACCTTGAGTGTGCTGGCTGCAAGATTCCGGGGGCTGTAACCCGTACCTGCCGAGCGTTAGCGACGGCTGAGAGGTTTAGCTGGGTTTTGCCCAAAACAAAAAGCTCCCCCTTTCGGGGGAGCTTTGTCGGAAAGAGTCTTATTGGAGTCAGCGCCTCCGTGCTTTTCTGCGCCGGCCCAGATTCAGCGAGCCGCCCCCGGCAACAAGGGTGAAGAAGCTGAGGACAGCCAGGAGGACGATGAGGGCCGCCATCAGGAGAAACGTGGTCTGAAGGTCGGTGCGAAAGTCGGAGACATACTCCTGATGGGTCACAAGGTCTACCGTGCCCACTTCATAGCCGTCCAGATAAACGGTGGCCGTGCCAAGGACAGCCCCATCCTTGACAGTGGCGGAGATGTTCTCCTGAAGGTCATAGGTGAAGGTCACCTTGTCGTCCGCATGGCCGTAGCCGCTGACCGGCGCGGCAGCGTAAAGCTCCACTTCCTCATAAGAGCGGCACTTCTTCAGGGGGGCGGTGGTCAGCGGGGTCTCGGTGTCCACCAGCTCCCGGTCAGAAAAGCTTGCAAAGGCCCAGTCCAGGATCTCGGAGGCCTCCCTGTAAATGTTGTCAAGGTCGGAGCCCAGCACCACCAGCCCGTAGGTGTGGCCGTCCTTCTGAGCAAAGGTCACATAGCACCGGCCCGCCAAGGTGGTAAAACCGGTCTTCATGCCCCGGATGTAATCCCGGTAGTAGGGGTACTCCGGGTTGAGCATCAGGTTGGTGGAGGTGATGGTGCGCTCGTTCTGGTGCAGATTGGTGGCAGGCAGAGTATAGCTCAGGGTGTTTGCCACCTGCATATAAGTCTCGTTCTCGGCGCAGGCCTTGGCGATCAGGGCCAGATCGTGGGCCGAAGAGACGTTGCCATAATCATACAGGCCGTGCACGCAGGTAAAGCTGGTGCTGGTGCAGCCCAGCTCTTTGGCACGCTGGTTCATCCGGGCCACAAAGGCGGTCAGGTCGCCGTCCGAAACATCACTGGCGATCACACTGGCTGCGTCATTGGCGCTGGCCACCAGCAGGCCGTACAGCAGGTCGATGCGGCGCACCGTTTCACCGATGCGCAGGTTGATGGTGCTGCCGTTGGCGTTCTGGATGTCCTTGAACTCCTGGGTCAGGCTGGCGGGGATGGTGATCTCCGCGTTCATGTCCTTGCCGCTTTCCAGAAACAGCAGGGCTGTCATCATCTTGGTCAGGCTGGCAATGTAGCGCTGCTGGTCCGCGTTCTGCTCCAGAATGGGCTTGTCGATGTCCGCGTTGAACAGATAGACCGACTCGCCCTCGTTCACGGTCTGGATGGGCATTTCGTATGCGGCCAGACCGGGCAGGACAAGGGTCAGGGCCAGCGCTGCGGTCAGCAGCAGGGCCGCCGCCCGGCGGAAGAGAGTAGAGTTCTGCATAAGCGTATCCTCCAACGGAAGCTCCCGGCTTCCCTGAATCAAAAACTAAAACACTATATAAAAGAATACCATAAATGACGGAAAAGAGAAAGGTGGTTTTTCACAATGTTGTTGCCTTTTGGTGGAAAAGTTCCCCGGGACGAGGGTGCGGTGTTCGTGGCACCCAACGCCACGGTGCTGGGCGATGTGGTGCTGGGGCCGGGCTCCTCGGTCTGGTATGGTGCGGTTCTGCGCGGGGACGACGGCACCCTGACCCTAGGCGAGAACACCAATGTGCAGGATAATGCCGTGCTCCACTGTGACCCGGGCGGGGCGGTCACGCTGGGCAAAAACGTGACCGTGGGCCACTGTGCCCTTGTCCACGGGTGCACCGTGGGAGACGGTTCCCTGATCGGGATGCACGCCACCCTGCTCAACCACTGTGTTGTGGGCAAAAACTGCATCATCGGGGCCGGTGCGCTGGTGCCGGAAGGCAAGATCATCCCGGACGATTCCCTTGTGGTGGGGGTGCCGGGGAAGATCATCAAGCAGGTCAGCCCCGAACAGGCAGCCGACAGCCTTGCCAATGCCGCCCACTATGTGGGGGAGGGCCGCCGTCACGCCGCAGCCCTGCGGAAAGAGGAAAAAGGTGAAAACGAGTGAGCGAAATAATTTCGTGCGAAGCTTAACAGAATTTTCACAAGATTTCACAAGAAAGTAATGACTTTTGCGCCGAAATCGGGTATACTATGAGCACAAGGGAGCGGGGCCGCAACCGTCTCCCTTGCACATGATTCCTCCTCACACCAAAGCAATACCCCAAAACAAAAGTCCCCTCCGGTGTACCGCAAGCGCCGGAGGGGACTTTTGTTTGTCTGAAACAGCGCCCCCGGCGGAGCGATCCTCTGCCGGGGGCGCTGTGTTATATCAGGTTTCAGAGGGAACCGTAGATGCCGCGCACGGAGACTTCGCCGGTGAACACATGCTCCTCACCGTTGTCGGTGCGGACAACAAGACGGCCCTCCTCGTCTACATCCACGGCCTCGCCTGTTCCCTGCCCGCCGTCCGGCAGGTCAAAGGTCACCCGCCGTCCGATGTTGACACAGGCGGCCTTGTACTCCTCACGGAAAGGTGCAAAGCCATCCCGCGCAAAGGTGTACAGGGGCCGATCAAAGCCGAAATCCGTCAGAGCCTCGGCCAGCCAGCCGGGATCCTGCTCCAGATCGATCGTGGCACCCTGCAGGGCCAGCGAGGTGCCGTGGGGCAGGTCAGCGGCATCAAAATAACTCTGCGGCTGGGCCAGATTGATGCCAATGCCGCACAGGATGCCCCGGCCCTGCTGCTGGTAGCCGTAGCAGACGCTTTCGCACAGGATGCCCACGATCTTTTTGCCGTTCAGTAACAGGTCGTTGGGCCACTTGATCTGGCAGTCCACGCCGTAGCGCAGGGCCAGCTGCCTGCGCACGGCAAGGCTGGCCAGCAGGGGCAGGGTGGCGGGCTGCGCCAGAGGCTCCCGGATGGCGACCGTGTAGTACAGCGCCTTGCCCTCGGCGTTGACCCAGGTGCGGCCCAGGCGGCCCCGCCCGGCGGTCTGGTTGGTGGTATATACCGCGCCCACCGGGCCGAACTCTTCAAAATGCTCTTTCATATACGCGTTGGTGCTGCCGCATTCGGGCAGATAACGCACCTCATTGATGCTCATTGCTGCGGTACCTCTTTGTGTGCAAAGCTGGTGATCCTGCCCTTGTCCAACAGCATCACGCCGTAGGTGTTGGGGCCGGTGTAGCAGCGGCCGCAGGAACCCGGGTTGAACAGGAACACGCCGTTTTTCTGGAGGGCGATGGGTTTGTGGGTGTGGCCGAACAATGCCACCTCAGCGCCGCGGGCGGCGGCGGCATCCGCCAGCGTGTCCAGATCGTATTTTACGCCATACATGTGACCATGAGTATAGAAAACGACCACCTGATCGAAGGCGGCCAGCCCGTCCAGCGGCTCCAACGCGCCAAAATCGCAGTTACCGGCCACGGCGTAGACCTTCATCTTGGGGTGCAGGGTCAGCGCCTCTTCCAGGTCGCGCAGGCCATCTCCCAAAAAGACAACGGCAGTTGCATCGCTTTCTGCGTGCAGGATGCGCTCCACTGCACCGGCGCTGTTGTGGCTGTCGCTCAGGATCAAAAGTTTCGTCACGGGACTACGTCCTCCTTATTTATACGTATTAAACCTCTCAGTCGCCTTCGGCGACAGCTCCCCTGTCAGGAGAGGCGGCAATGCGAAGCATGGACAGAGAGGTCAGTCTGCCTGCAAAGCAAGCAGCTGCTTGTACACTTCACTCTTGGAATACGGCGTGCCCTGCGCGGCGGCCTTGGCGGCGGCAGAGGCTGCGCAGCCGTTCTGGGTCAGTTCCAGCGCCCGTTGGGCGGCCTGCTCCAGGGTCAGCTCTTCTTCGGCTTCGGCGGCGGGCGCACCGGCCATCACCAGAACATACTCGCCGCGGGGGTCATTCTCGGCATAATGGGTCTGGGCCTCGCCCAGCGTCGTTTTCCAGATCTCCTCGTGGAGCTTGGTCAGCTCCCGGCAGAGGGTGATGCTCCGCTCGGGGCCGAAGGCGGTGGTCAGGTCGTCCAGCGTGGTGCGCAGCTTGTGGGGCGCTTCGTAGAAGATGACCGTCCGCTTTTCCCCCTGCAGCTCGGCCAGCCGCTCCCGCTTCTGCTTTTTGTTCACAGGCAGAAACCCCTCGAACACCCAGCGGGAGGTGTCCTGACCGGAGACGGCCAGCGCCGTCACACAGGCGGAGGCTGCCGGAACAGGCACCACCTTGATGCCCCGGGCCAGTGCGTCCCGCACGATCACTTCGCCCGGGTCAGAGACGCAGGGCATTCCGGCATCGCTGCACAGGGCGCAGTTCTCGCCTGCCTCAATGCGGCGCAGGATCCCCTCGCCCTTCTGCAGGGCGTGCTCGTAGTAGCTCACCATCGGCTTTTTCAGCCCCAGAAAGTTGAGCAGCTTCATGGTCACGCGGGTATCCTCTGCGGCAATAAAATCTGCCGCGCCAAAGGTGGCTGCCACACGGGGCGGCATGTCATCCAGGTTGCCGATGGGTGTGGCAACGATATAAAGAGTACCTGCCATAGTATCCTCCCATTTGATTTGTACAAAACCTCTCCGTTATCCCTACGGGATGCCGCCTCCCCTACCAGGAGCCGCAGCCCGCACTTGGCACACAGCACATGAGAGGTTCAGCGTCCATACAGTGCCGCGCCTGCCGAGATGAGCACATCCGGCTCGACCCGCAGCCCGGTTTTTCGGTTCTTCTGTGCTTCCACCAGAAACAGCCAGGGGGCGGCATCCGGCCGGTTCTTCACAAAGGCCAGCCGCTTGGGCTCCAGCCGGTTGGCCCGCAGGACTGCCAGCACCTCGGCCAGCCGCTCGGGCCGGTGGCAGAGCGAGAGCCGCCCGCCATCCTTCAGCAGCCGGAACGCGCATTTGCAGACATCGTCCAGCGTGCAGTCCGTCTCGTGGCGGGCAGTGGCCCGGGCCCTGTCGGCGGCCTGTTCCCCTGCTGTGAAATAGGGCGGGTTGCAGGCGCACAGGTCGTAGCTGCCCTCGCCCTCCCGGAAGGAGCGCAGGTCGGCGCAGACGGGCGTGATGTGCTCAATGTCCTGTTCGGTGCAGGCGGCGGCCAGCAGCGCGCTGGCTTCGGGCTGCAGCTCCAGCCCCAGGCAGGGGCCGCGGTGGCCCCGGTCGTGCCATTCCAGGCTCACGATGCCGCAGCCGGAGCACAGGTCGGCGGCGCGCCAGGCCCGCTTTGGCTCCGAAAACCGGGCCAGCAGCAGCGCGTCCGAGCCAAAGCGGTGCACGGCTGAACAATAGACTCTTGTTCTATTATACAAAATCTCGGTGGAATGTTCCATATACAGCACCTAAAATCCACTGCCAAAATATCGGGCGAAAAAATCGGGGAAAATTGTGCATGAAAGAAAAGCAGCAGACCCGCTTTTGACAGGTCTGCTGCTTTTGATGCGTTTTTCAGTGTTCGCCGTGAAATTATTCAGCGGTGATAGCACCGGTGGGGCAAGCACCCTCGCAAGCGCCGCAATCGATGCAAGCGTCTGCATTCACAACTGCAACACCATTCTCAATGGTGACAGCACCAACGGGGCAAGCGCCCTCGCAAGCGCCGCAGCCAACACATGCGTCAGAAACCTTGTGTGCCATAATAAAACTCTCCTTTTATCACCCGTGCACTAGCTTTAAGAAGAAGTCTGCCCTCGCACGGTGCCAGCAGGCTTCCCCGGAATTCATCCTTGTCTGCATTCTAACAAAGTGGACAAGAAAAGGCAAGACTAACCGTGTGCCATAAAAGCCCAAAGTTTTATTTTTGTGGGGTTGCACAAAAGCAAGGCCTAACTTTGCGGGAAAATTAAGAGAGTTTTTTGGCGAAAATCACGAAGAATGGTTAGTTTTGCGATACTAACCGCCGTGATATCCCACTATTTTTCTGGGAATTATTTCTCTTTTTTGGGGCATTTGCCGCAGCCCACATTGCCCTTTTCATCGGCGGCTGCCACCACCGGGGCGGGGTTGCGCACACCGGAATAATCGTCGTCCGGGTCGGGGCGGCGGGGTGCCCGTTTGCCGCCGCTGATATACTCACACACGCCCACCTTATAGTAGCGCGGGGTCAGGGCTTCGGTGCCGCAGCGCACCCGCAGGTAGCCGGAGATGGGGTTCACTTCCAGCACGGTGCCCAGACCATCTGGGGTGCGCACGGTGCTGCCCACCATGGGCATGATGCTGTTCAGGTATTCGTAGGCGTTTTCCTCGTAGGAAAGGCAGCACATCAACCGGCCGCAGGCACCGCTGATCTTGGTGGGATTCAGGGAAAGGCCCTGCTCCTTGGCCATCTTGATGGAAACGGGCTGGAAATCCTTGAGGAAGCGGCTGCAGCAGAAGGGCTGGCCGCAGATGCCCAGGCCGCCGATCATCTTGCTCTCATCGCGCACGCCAATCTGGCGCAGCTCGATGCGGGTGTGGAAGATGCCGGCCAGATCCTTGACCAGTTCGCGGAAGTCCACCCGGCCGTCGGCGGTGAAGTAGAACATGATCTTGGAGCGGTCAAGGGTGTACTCGGCCTCCACCAGCTTCATTTCCAGGCCGTGGCGGGCAATGCACTCCTGGCAGGTGTGGTAGGCGCGCTTCTCATCCTCGCGGTTCTGGCGCATCCGGCGCACGTCCACGCTGTCGGCCATCCGGGTAATGGGCTTGAGCGCCTTGGAAACGGCGCTGTCGGCGATCTCTTTCACGCCCTGCACCACCTCGCCGCACTCAATGCCGCGGGCGGTCTCCACGATCACGTATTCGCCGGTTTTGATGTCGGCCCCGGCAGGGTCGAAATAATAGCTTTTGCCGTTTTCCTTGAAACGGACAGAGATGACTTTTTTCATACTGTTCCTCACAGGGGAAACTCCCCTATCTTGTAAAAAGGCCCACAGAAGGGCCTGAAAATCCATTCTATTCTTTAGTATAACATAACTGGAGAAAATATGCCATAGATGCAGAAAAAGTAGCGAAGCGTCTGCCCACGAAAACGTGACGGCCTGCCAAGGGCTCCCCTACTAGGAGCAACAGCAACAACCGCCGCCAGTGGCGGATAAAGGGCGTTGCTGTTGGGGCCGCGGCCAGCAAGACATAAGTGTTGTTTACAACACGAATTGGATGCTGGGAGCCGCAACCCGTACCTGGCGCGCAGCGCCTGAGAGGTTTGAAGCGTAAAAATTTTCATCCTCTGCAACATTCCGCCTCGCTCATTCGTATCCCACTTGAACTCCGTCTGAAATTTGATCTCCAAAACGTCAAAAAACTGAGGTATCACCCGGATTTCACAAAAGATTTTCAAGATTTGCTAAAGAATCTCCGGGCAAGCCTTGCAAGCCCCGGAACCGGGTGTATAATAGGGATATCGACTTTGAGCCGCTCTGAGAAAAAAGAGCAGCCGCGCAATGCGTGGGAAAACACAGAAACGGTAGGAAGAAATGGAAAAATTCAGCGTCAAAAAACCGTTCACCGTTCTGGTTGCAGTCATCATGGTCATCATGCTGGGCCTTGTGTCCGTGCAGAATATGCAGACCAACCTGCTGCCAAACGTGAACACACCGTACCTGATGGTGGTCACGGTCTATCCCGGTGCCAGCCCGGAGCGTGTGGAGAACGAGGTCTCCGACGTGATGGAGAGTGCGCTGGGCACCATCTCGGGCGTGAAAAACGTCACCGCCACCTCGGCAGAAAACTACAGTCTGCTGCTGATGGAGTTTGAGGATGATACGGACATGAACAGTGCCGTGGTCAAGGTGTCCAACAAGGTGGATCAGACCACCTCCAGCCTGCCAAGCACCTGCATGACCCCCTCCATCATTGAATATACCCTGAACATGAACGCCTTTATGACCGTGGCCGTCAGCCGCGAGGGCAGCGATTCCTATGAGCTGGCCGATTTCGTCAACGACACCATGGTCCCCTATATCGAGCGTCAGGGCGGCGTTTCCAATATTTCCGCCAATGGCCTGGTCACCCGGATGGTGCAGGTGCAGCTCGATCAGGAAAAGATCGATGCCATCAACGAAAAGCTGCTGGAAGTCATTGACGTGCAGCTGGCCGATGCAAAGGCCCAGCTGGATGATGCCGAGGCCCAGATCGAGGCAGGCAGAAAGGAGTACGAGACCCAGCTGGCCAATTACGACAAGCTGGTCAGCGATACCATCAACAGCCAGTACTCCGGTGAGCTGCAGGAATCCTTCATGCTGGTCAAGAAGCAGGCACAGGCCCTTCTGGAGAGCGTCAACCAGCTCATTGCCGTGGTCAACGAGCCTGAGATCCAGCAGGCCCTGATCGATGTGCGGGACGGCCTGCAGCGGGTCGTGGACAAGTTCAACGAGACCGGAATGCAGGATATCGATTCTCTGATCGAGATCGTGGCGGAGCTGCGCGATATCACCGATAAGCTGACCACCGCTTTGCAGGATCTGCAGCAGCGCCTGAACGCGCAGGGCGACACCGCCGGCACAACGGCCGGGGAGCTGGTCGATGATCTGCAGGTGCAGCAGAGCCTGAGCAACATTTATAACACGCTGGAGAGCACCATCAAGGCCATGGACGACGTGCCCGGCCTGATGGACCAGTTCACCCAGATCGTGGGCAGCTATTCCCAGCAGCAGCTGCAGGCCTATATCAAGTTCACCGAGGCCCGCGAGATGCTGAACAATTACGAGCAGCAGCTGGCAGATGCCAAGCAGCAGTATGAGGATGCCAAGCAGAAGGCCATGGAGAACTCCGACGTGGCCAAGATGCTGGATATCAACACGCTGGCACAGCTGATCTATGCCCAGAACTTCTCCATGCCCGCCGGTTATGTCAAGGATTCCAGCAACAAGTCCTGGCTGCTGAAGGTCGGCGAGGAGTACGACAGCATCGAGGATATCTCCGGTGCCCTGCTGCTCCATGTGGACGGCTTTGGCGATGTCCGCCTGTCTGACGTGGCCGATGTGCAGATCATCGACAACGCGGAAGACAGCTTTACCCGCCTGAACGGCGAGCGCTCCGTGGTGCTGAAAATCTTCAAGAGCAATTCTTCCAGCGCCGGTGAAGTTTCCGGCAACTGCAAGGCCGCCTTCAAGGAGCTGGAACAGAAATACGATGGCCTGCATGTGGTCGTGCTGTCCAACCAGGGCAACTACATCAGCATCATCGTCAGCAGCATCCTGAGCAGTATGCTCATCGGTGCGGCCCTTGCCATCATCGTGCTGGCCATCTTCCTCAAGGATATCAAGCCCACGCTGGTGGTCGGCATCAGTATCCCGCTGTCGGTGCTGTTTGCCGTGGTGCTCATGTACTTCACCGGTCTGGATATGAATATTATGACGCTGGCGGGCCTGTCCCTTGGCATTGGTATGCTGGTGGACAACTCCATCGTCGTCATCGAGAACATCTACCGTCTGCGCAGCCGCGGCGTGCCCGCGGCCCGCGCGGCGGTCCAGGGCACCAAGCAGGTGGGCATGGCCATCATGGCTTCCACCCTCACCTCTGTCTGTGTGTTCCTGCCCGTCATCTTCACCTCCGGTGTCATCAAGAGCCTGCTGCAGCCCATGTCCATGTGCATCGGCTACTGCCTGGCTGCTTCCCTCATCGTGGCCCTGACGGTTGCCCCGGCGGCCTCCTCTACCCTGCTGAAAAACTCCAAGCCCAAAGAGCTCAAGTGGTTCGACAAGGTGCAGGAAAAGTATGTCAAGAGCCTGGAATGGTGCTTCCAGCACCGCTGGGCACCGTTGGGCGCGGCAGTGGTGCTGCTGGTGTTCTGCGGCTGGCGCGTGATGTCCATGGGCGTTGAGATGCTGCCCACCATCACCAGCAACGAGGCTATCGTCACCCTCTCCACCGAGAAGGATATGACCAAGGAAGAATCCTATGCCGTGGCTGAGAATGTCATTGATGCCCTGCTGGCTGTGGACAACGTGGAAGAGGTGGGCGTTACCACCGACAGCCGCGTGGCCGGAATGGATGTCGGCCAGCTGGGCCTGCCCCAGACCATCACCGACCTGCTGAACGCCGCCAACAGCTACGGCACCTACCAGATCAACGTGATGCTGGACGAGAGCCTCTCCTCCCGGCAGATCGAACAGGCCCGTGAGGCGCTGGAGGAAGCTGTGAACGGTGTGGAGAACTGCACCGCCACCGTTGAGATCAGCGGAATGCAGGAGCTGACCAGCCAGCTGGATATGGGCCTGACCGTCCAGGTCTCCGGCAACGACATCGACACCATGACCGCCCTCTCCGAGAAGGTGGTAGATATGGTCAACGAGATGGATGGCTTTACCAATGCCACCAACGGTCTGGGCAGCGGCGATGCCACCATCAACCTGCAGATCGACCGGGATAAGGTCCGTTCCTACGGCCTGACCGTGGCGCAGGTCTACCAGCAGATCGCCGCCAAGCTGACCACCACCACCACGGCCCAGACCCCCGTTGCCATTGATGGCTCCACCATGAACGTCCAGATCAGCAACAATCTGGACCCCATGACCAAGGAAAACATGATGGATATGACCTTTGCGACCTCCGTTATGGCCGCCGACGGCACCACCGAGACCGGCACCTGCACGCTGGGCGATATGGCCACCTGGGTCACCGGCTCCACCCCGGACTCCATCACCAGCAAGAACCAGACCCGCTATATCAGCGTGACGGCGGACGCAGTGGAGGGCACCAATACCACCACCGAGACCCGCGCGCTGGAAAAGAAGCTGAACGAGTTTGCCGCATCCGATGAAATGCCCGAGGGCTGCAGCTTCTATATGGGCGGCGGCTCTGAGATCAACGGCATGGTGGTAGATCAGATGGGCCAGTGGATGTTCCTGGCGCTGCCCTTCGTCTACCTTGTTATGGTGGCCCAGTTCCAGAGCCTGCTCTCCCCCTTCATCGTTCTGTTCACCATTCCGCTGGCCTTTACCGGCGGCCTGCTGGGCCTGCTGCTCACCGGCCAGCAGCTGACCATGATCTCCCTGATGGGCTTCATCGTTCTGATGGGCACGGTCGTCAACAACGGCATCGTGTTCGTGGATTACGCCAACCAGCTGCGCATCGGCGGCATGGAGCGCCGTGCGGCCCTGATCGCCACCGGCAAAACACGAATGCGCCCCATCCTGATGACCACCCTGACCACCGTTCTGGCCATGCTCCAGCTGGTGTTCAGCGGCGATATGGCCAGCCAGCTGATGAGCGGCATGGCCATCGTCATCATCTTCGGCCTGACCTACGCTACCCTGATGACCCTGTACGTTGTGCCCCTGATGTACGACATCCTCTTCAAGAAGCCGCCGCTGAACGTGGATATCGGCGATGAGAACCTTGACGACATCCCCGATGATGCCGCCGAGTATATCGCCCAGAACGCCGCTCAGCCGGAGTAAGAAACCTTCCCCAAAGCACCCTTCACAGCCATGTGAGGGGTGCTTTTTTGATACTTGCAGTACAGATAAAATGATGATAAAATATAAACGTAGAAAAGTACTCTTTTTCTGAAACGAAAGGATGGCGGAAATGCGGTTCGTACAGTTGGATGAGAAGAATGAAGAACGCATGAATGCTATCCGTAAATTCACCCTGATGGATGACACCTTTATGACACAGGTGTTTTCAGGAGATAAAGAGAGCACACAGGAGCTGCTTCGCATCATCCTGAAACGAAAGGACCTGACCGTCGCAAGGTCTGCAACACAGCTTACGATCGGCAATCTGTTTGGCCGTTCTGTACGGCTGGACATTTATGCAACGGATGATGCAGGCAAGCAGTATGATATCGAAGTACAGCAGGAAGATAAGGGAGCCGCTCCGGAACGGGCGCGGCTGAACAGTGCGATGTTTGATTCCCGCCTGACAACTTCTGGTGAAAAATATTCTGACCTGCCTGAGACATATATCATATTTATTACGGCAAATGATGTTTTGGGAGATGGTCTGCCGGTTTACAATATTGAACGGACGATTCGGGAAAACGGGAAGCTGTTCCACGACCGTGCACATATCGTATATGTGAACGGCGCATATCGGGGAACGGATGAGGTCGGCGCGCTGATGCAAGATTTCCGCTGTGATGACTATCGGGATATCCGGAACCCCAAAATAAGGGCAAGAGTAAAATACTTTAAAGAAGAAACGGAAGGAGTGGCAGCTATGTGCAAGACAATGCAGGTGATCGTTGATCGGGAACGAGAAGATGCCGAGGTGGCAAAGGGAAAGCGCATTGCGCTCAATCTCTGGAAGAACGGAGAGCATGATCTGGATAAGATCGCCCAGACCACCGAACTTTCGTTAGAACAGGTGCGGGAGGCAATTACCGAACCGTGTTCTGCATAAGAAAACTTCCCCAAAGCACCCTTCACAGCCATGTGAGGGGTGCTTTTTGTCAATCTGCTAAAAAAATCGCCGCAGCTTTGGCACAGTCTCCAAAAATTGAGGAATTCAATAAAAAATATTGACAGGGGGGGGGGGGGGGGGGGTAGTAAAAAGAGGACACCACACGAAAAGGAGAGGGGGTTGGTTTCAGGGGGGAAAAATATTTTTTTTCCATAGGGTCTCTACAAATAAATATCACCAAGAACAACACAGTAGATCACTATGCTGTGGGAATGTACACTACGACT
>ENA-OQNO01000155-OQNO01000155.1-human-gut-metagenome-genome-assembly--contig:-NODE-155-length-88533-cov-5.029862_pt1 | contig 88533 bp, 79 predicted proteins | sample MGYA00242629_ERZ504880 | MGnify/ENA primary metagenome ERZ504880 (study PRJEB26092, sample SAMD00036377) | human gut metagenome | host: Homo sapiens | study: EMG produced TPA metagenomics assembly of... | reverse complement strand
ACGTCATAGCGAGTCGGTGGTCGTTCTTCGAGTCGAACGTCGGCCCGGCGGGCACCTGGAGGCCGGGCTGGCCTTCCACGAACAGGTCGTTGCCGTCGATCCACGCGTCCACGCCGAGGGTCTCAAGCCCTTCGACGATGGCGGCAAGGCGGTCGGTTTCCTTCACGCGCAACTCGCTGACCTCGCGAAACACAGTCACGCCGCGGGCATGGGCCGCCACGAGCGCCAGCACGGGCACCTCGTCGACGAGCGTGGCGATCTTGTCGGCCGGCACTTCGCAGCCGTGGAGCGCGGGCGTATGGCACGCCGAGATGATGCCGTAGGGCTCCTTGCCCGCCGCACCCGTGTGCCGCACGCTGATGTCGGCGCCCATGCGCTCGAGCGTGCGCGTGAAGCCGATGCGCGCGGTGTTCAGGCTGACGTTCTCCACCTGGATGGAGCTGCCGGGCTTGAGCACGGCCGCGCACACGAGGAAGGCCGCCGAGGACGGATCGCCCGGCACCTGCACCTCGCAGGCCCCGAGCTGCGCCGGGCCCGTCACGCTTGCCGTGCGGTCGGCCGCCGTGGTGGTGACGCCGAATTCGGGCAGCATGAGCTCGGTATGGTTGCGCGACGGCGACGGCTCGTTGAGGGTCGTCGTGCCGCGCGCGTACACGCCGGCCAGCAGCACCGCGGTTTTGAGCTGGGCCGACGCCATGGGCGCATCGTAGGTGATGGCGCGCAGGCTCGGCGAGCCGCACACGGTGAGCGGCAGCGTCTCGCGTCCCTCGGGCTCGAAGCGCACGCCCATCTTCATGAGCGGCGCCGTGATGCGGCGCATGGGACGGCGCTGCAGCGATTCGTCGCCCGTGAGCTCCACCTGGAGGTTCCAGGGCGCGAGCACGCCCATGAGCAGGCGCACCGTGGTGCCCGAGTTGCCGCAGTCGATAGCGCCGTCGGGCTGCACGGGGCCGGCGCTTCCCCACCCCGTGATGCCGCCGGCAAGGCTGCCGTCGGGCTGCTTCTCCATCGACACCTGCGCGCCCAGCTGGCTGACCGCCTTGATGGACGAGCGCACGTCTTCGGAATCGAGCACGCCCGCCAGGCGCGACGTGCCCTCGGCCATGGCCGCGAACAGCACGGCGCGGTGGGAGATGGACTTGTCGCCCGGAACCGTGGCCGCCCCGCGCAGGGGCGCCGGCAGCGGGTTGACGACGGTGGCGTTGGCTTCATCATGCGACATGGGTGTGCTCCTTTGCCGTCAGGGGGCTGAATGATACCGAGAATCCCGCGTTGATGAGCTGGGCGGACAGCTGGCCGATATCGCCTTCGTCGGTGAGGACGAGGCTGAGCACGGCGCTGTCCTCGGTGACGTGGTCGATCTCGATGGATTGGATGTTGCAACCCACCGAGCTGGTGACGGTGGTCACCTCGGCCACGACGCCGGGGCGGTCCTCCATGGGGATGCGCACTTCCAGCAGGCGCTCCGTCGAGGGCACCCAGGCGGCCGGCAGCGCGCGTCGCGCCGCGGCGGCCTCGGCCAACAGCGCGGTGAGCGCGGCGCGGTCGTCGGCGTCGAGCGCGTCGGCGAACGAGGCGATGATGCCCTGCATCTCGGAGAGCCCGCAGGCGAGGGCCTCCTTGTTGTCGAAGGCGATGCCGCACCACAGCTCGGGCGAGCCCGCGGCGATGCGCGTGGAGTCCTTGAACCCGCCGGCGGCCAGGCGCATGAGCGCCTGCTGATCGTCGGCATGGCGGCTTGCCAGCTGCACGAGCGACGAGGCCACGATGTGCGGCACGTGGCTGACCACGGCCACCGCTTCGTCATGGTCTTCGCGCGGCAGGGCGATGACGCGGGCGCCGAGCGAGGTGACCAGCTCGTGCAGCCGGGGGAAGTGCTCGGCGGGCGTGTCGGCGTCGGGGCAGAGTATCCAATGCGCGCCCTTGAACAGGTCGGGGCGGGCGCCCTCGAGACCGTTTTTCTCCGAGCCGGCCATGGGGTGGCCCGGCACGAAGTTCTCGGGGTGCGGCAGGATCGACTCCGCAAGCGCGACGATGCGCGCCTTCGTCGAAGCCGTGTCGGTGACGATGCCGCGGTAGTCCCACCGCGCGAGGTCTTCGAAGTACGGCGCCACCACGCCCACGGGGGTGGCCAGCACCACGAGGTCGCAGCCCTGCACGACGAAGCGCTCGAACGCGGGATCGTCGGGCAGCGCGGCGGCGGTCGCCCAGTCGCGGGCGAGGGCCTCGGTCAGCGTATGCTCGTCGATATCGACGGCCAGCACCTGCGTGTCGGGATAGGCGGCGCGCACGGAGGCGGCGAACGATGCGCCGACAAGGCCGAAACCGACGACCGCGATACGGTGAAACGCCTGCTCAGGTTGCGCTGCTTGCCTGTGTGCCATGGAACGGGAACGCCTTTCTTGCGAGGGGTCGTTTTCTTCGTGCGCTCAGACCCGCGAAGCGGGCCCCTGCGCGTTTCATTCTAGCATTATTTGCTGCCGCCGATAGCCTTATGGAGCGCCGCCACCTCATCGGCATCGAGCACGCGCCACGATCCGCGCGGAAGGTCGCCCAGCTCGAGCGGACCGAAGGAATCGCGATGCAGGGCGAGCACGGGGTGCCCGATGGCGGCCAGCATGCGCTTCACCTGGCGCTTGCGGCCCTCGCGGATGCCCACTCGCACGATGGCGCGCTCGAGAGCGCGGCCCTCGCACACCGCGGCGTACTCCCTCGACGAACGCGGCGGCACGGCGGCGGGGATGTCCAGCAGGCGCGCGGCCTGGCGCGCGGGGCCGCCTTCGACGATGCGCGCGTCCGCCGGCTGCGCGGGCCCGTCGTCCAGCTCGATGCCGCGGCGCAGCAGCGCCAGCTCGCGCTCGGTCGGCGTGCCCTCGACGCAGGCCAGGTAGCGCTTCGTCACGTGGTGCTTGGGATGGAGCAGCCCGTTGCCCAGCTCGCCGTCGGTGGAGAACAGCAGCAGCCCCGTGGTGTCGTAGTCGAGGCGGCCGATGGGGAACAGCCCGGGATAGCGCTCCGTCGGCACGAGCTCGGCCACGGTGGGACGCCCCTGCGGGTCGGACATGGTGGTGACGAAGCCGGCGGGCTTGTGCAGCATGAGGGTGACCGGGCCGTCGGCCAGGCGCACCACCGCGCCGTCCACCGCCACCTCGTCCACGAGCGGGTCCACCTTGCTGCCCAGCTCGGTGACCACGTCCCCGTTCACCGTGACGCGCCCCGCCGTCATGAGGTTCTCCGACCCCCGCCGGCTGGCCGCTCCCGCCCGCGCAAGGAACTTCTGCAACCGCATGGGGACGACAAGCTCGTCAGCGGACGACATGAGGTGCCTCCACGTCCCTACTCATCGTCGGTCTCGAAGGTCAGCTTGTCGAAGTCGATCTTCTCCACGAGGCCGAAACCGCTGGCCATGGCCTCGGCGAGCATCTGCTGGGCGGCGTCGGAGGCGGCTTCTTCGCGGGGGCTTTCCACGGCCATCACCGACACGTCGTCGTCGAGCTCGAACTGCACGCCGTCGAGCGCGTCGGCCGGCTCGTCGTCGAGACGGGCGTCCTCGGCGATGTACACCTCGTCGCGCGTGGCGCTCAGGCGCTCGCGGATGAACGCGCGCGTGTCGTCGTCGGGCGCGAACTGGTCGAGGTCGGGCAGGTCGGCGGTCGAGCGCAGGCCGAACTTCTCGAGGAAGGCGCACGTCGTGGCGTAGAGCGTGGGGTTGCCGGGCGCGTCGGCCACGCCCGCCTCGCGCACGAGGCCCTTCTCCACGAGCGAGTTGATGGAGCTGTCGGAGTTCACGCCGCGCACCGAGGCCACGCCCGAGCGCGTGACGGGCTGCAGGTACGCCACGATGGCGAGCGTCTCCATGGCCGCCTGCGAGAGCTTGCGCGTGTCCCACGACAGCACGTAGCGCTCGATGAGCTCGTGGTACGCCGGGTGCGAGTACAGGCGCCATCCGCCGGCCACCTCGCGCAGCTGGATGCCGCGGTTCTCGCCTTCCAGCTGGCCGCGCAGCTCCACGAGCGCGCGCTCCACCTCGCCCGGCTCCACCTCCAGCATGTCGGCCAGCGCGATGGTGCCCACCGGCTCGTCCGTGACGAACAGCATGGCCTCGATCGCGCCCTTGAGCTGGTTTTCCTGCAAGCCTTGGAACATGGCCCTACCCTTCCTCCACCGAGGTGAGCGAGTCGTCGCCCGTGAGCACGAGCTCCCCCGACCCTTCGATGTAGCGTATGTCGATGTCGCCGAACAGCTCGGCCTGCTCGATGGTCACCATGGCGCGCTTGTACAGCTCGAGCACGGCGAGGAACGTCACTACCACCACCGGCGTGGGCGTGCGCTCGTCGACGAGCTCCGAGAAGCGCAGCGTCTTCTTGTTCTGGATGCGCTGATGGATGGCGCGCACGTGCACCTCCACCGGGATGGGCTTCGCGGCGATGTGCTCGGATTCCAGCAGGAACACGTCGCGGCGCGCGAAGGCGCGGGCGGCCAGCAGCGCGAGGCCGTCGAGGGTGACGTCCTTGAGGTAGTCGGGCATGAGGTTCAAGAAGCACGCGTCGGGGCCGAAGGGGCGCGGATGCATGCGGCCCTCGGACACGAAGCGCATGTGCAGCGCGCTCGCGGCGTTCTTGTACTGCTTGTACGCGAGCAGGCGCTCCACGAGGATGTCGCGCGCCTCGCTCGGCGCAAGCTCCTCGAACTCGTCCTCCACCGCATCGCGCTCGCGCGGCAGCAGGCTCTCGGCCTTGATCTCGAGCAGCGTGGACGCCACGAGCAGAAAGTCGCTCGCCACGTCCAAATCGAGGTTGTCCATGCGCGACACTTCGGCCAGGTACTGATCGGCGATCTGCGTGATGGAGATGGCCCCGATATCCACCTTCTGGCGGCTGACCAGGTACAGCAAGAGGTCGAACGGCCCCTCGAAGCTGTCTATGCGAACCTTGTACGACACGGACGCGCCTCTTCTACCCGCCGAACGAGAACAGCAGGTCGAACACGTTGCCGGCCGTCGCGTCCAAGTAGATGCCGATGGGGTTGAAGTGCAGCACGTAGGGAACGGCGATCACCGCGATCATGAAGATGGGGAACGCGTAGCGCTGCACCTTGTAGTACTGCGGCAGGTACTTCTGCGGCAGGAAGAACGCGAAGATGGACGAGCCGTCGAGCGGCGGGATGGGCAGCAGGTTGAAGAACATGAGGTACAGGTTGATGAGCGAGAACATGGGCAGGAACAACGTGAGGAAGTAGTAGAAGATGTCGTTCTGCGCAAGCTGCTGCACGGGAAGGACGAGCATGATGAGCGTGTACACGACCGCTCCCAGGATGGCCAGCACGAGGTTGGCGGCGGGGCCGGCGAGGCCCACGATGAGATCGCCCTTGCGCGGGTCCTTGAAGTAGGCCGGGTTGTACGGCACCGGCTTCGCGTAGCCGAACACGGGCATGTTCATGGCCATGAGCAACAACGGCATGATGACGGTGCCGAAGGGGTCGATGTGCTTGAGCGGGTTGAACGACAACCGCCCCGCGCGCTTCGCCGTGGGGTCGCCCAGGCGGTAAGCGGCGAAGCCGTGGCAGGCCTCGTGGCATACGATGGCCGGGACGAAGCTCAGGATGGAGCATATGAGATAGGGCAATGATATGGAAGACATAATGCTGATCAGTCTACCGCAACCCCGCCCCCGTTCGACGCGCCGGCAGGAAATTTCACAAGTGACCGACGCTTGGCCGCCGAAGATCGTTTCGCTACCGCTCGCATCGGGGGCGGCCCGCCGCGCGAGGACCTCCGGCCTTTCGCCGTCGGAGGCATCGGCGGCGCGCGGGGGCGCATGGTACGCTGCGCAACGGAACCAACCCGATCAACCGGCTTGAAAAGGAGTTGTCACATGTCTGACGCACGTCCCCATTCCGTACTCGAGAACCAGGTCGCCATCATCACCGGAGGCGGATCCGGCATCGGCAAGAGCATCGTCCAGCGCTTCCTCGAAGCCGGGGCGAGCTGCTTGGCTGCCGACCTCAACGAGGACAGCCTGAACGCGCTCAAGGACGAGTTCGCTGTGTACGGCGACAAGCTCGACGTGATGAAGGTGGACGTCTCGAACCGCGCGGCCGTGGAGGACATGGTCGACCATGCCGTCGGCACGTTCGGAAAGATGGACATCATCGTGAACAACGCCGGCATCATGGACAACCTGCTGCCCATCGCCGAGATGGACGACGACGTGTGGGAGCGCCTCATGAAGGTGAACCTGAACAGCGTCATGTACGGCACGCGCAAGGCCGTGCGCTATTTCCTCGAGCGCGGCGAAGGCGGCGTCATCATCAACACGGCGTCGCTGTCGGGTTTGTGCGCCGGGCGCGGCGGCTGCGCCTACACGGCCTCGAAGTTCGCCGTGGTGGGCCTCACGAAGAACGTCGCGTTCATGTACGCCGACACCGGCATCCGCTGCAACGCCATCTGCCCGGGCAACACCCAGACGAACATCGGCGTGGGCATGCGGCAGCCGAGCGAGCGCGGCATGGCGAAGGCCACGACCGGCTACGCGGGTGCCACCCGCTCCGGCACCCCGGAGGAAATCTCCGCCGCCGCCCTGTTCCTCGCGTCCGACCAGGCCGGCTTCATCAACGGCGAAACCCTCACGATAGACGGCGGCTGGAGCGCGTACTAGGAAGGGCAGGCGCACTCGAGGGCTCCCCCACCCTATGGCTTCTCCCCTCACCATAGCGCGCGGGGAGACATACGAAAAGGCGCGCTCACGGCGCGCCTTTTCGTTAACCTGCGAGACGTCCCAACGGCGCGGAAGAGCTCAACAACTCACATCTCCCCCCGCCGCGCCATGGGGATGGGGGCTGCGTCGGCCCTCTCCGCGCCACAGGAAATGGAATATCCCCTTACCCGTTCTCCCTCTCGAACTCCTGCATGAACTTCACGAGGGCTTCGACGCCTTCGCGGGGCATGGCGTTGTAGATGCTGGCGCGCATGCCGCCGACGCTGCGGTGGCCCTTGATGCTCTCGATGCCCGCCTTCTTCGCCTCGGCGACGAACTTCGCGTCGAGTTCGTCGGAGCCGGTGACGAACGGCACGTTCATGAGGGAGCGGTCCTCCGTGCGGGCCGTGCCCTTGAACAACTTCGACTGATCGAGGAAGTCGTAAAGCAGCTGGGCCTTCTCCGCGTTGCGCTGCTGCATGGCCTCGAGGCCTCCCTGAGCCTTGAGCCACTTGAACACCTTGCCGCACACATAGATGCCGTACGCGGGAGGGGTGTTGTACAGGCTCTTCGCGTCGACGTGCGTGTCGTAGCGCAACATCGTGGGCGTGCCGGGCAGCGGCTCGTCGGTAACGAGGTCGTCGCGGATGATGACGATGGTCACGCCGGCCGGGCCGACGTTCTTCTGCACGCCGCCGTAGATGAGGCCGTATTTCGACACGTCCATGGGCTCGGAGAGGAAGCACGACGACACGTCGGCAACGAGCGGCTTGCCGTTCGTGTCGGGCAGCTCGTGGTACACCGTGCCGTAGATGGTCTCGTTCTGGCAGATGTAGACGTAGTCGGCGTCGTCGGACAGCTCGAGGGCGTGCACGTCGGGCACGTAGCTGAAGTTCTCGTCCGCGCTCGAGGCCACGCAGCGGGCGTCGCCGAACAGCTTCGCCTCCTGATACGCCTTCTTCGACCAGGAACCGCTCACGACGTAGTCGGCCACCTTGTTCTTCATGAGGTTCATCGGGATCATCGCGAACTGCGTGGACGCGCCGCCCTGCAGGAACAGCACGCGGTAGTTGTCGGGGATGCTCAGAAGGTCGCGGATGTCCTGCTCGGCCGCCTCCATGATGGCGGCGAACGGCTTGGATCGATGGCTCATCTCCATGACCGACATGCCGGAGCCCTCGTAATCGAGCATCTCGTCGGCGGCTTCGCTCAGCACCTCCTCGGGCAGCACCGCGGGACCGGCGGAGAAGTTGTACACTCGAGCCATAGAAACGACCTCCTTGATAGGCGCGCAGATAATGTGCTCAAGTATACCGCGATTCCCCCGCGCCAACCGCTTTATCCCGCTAAAGCGGCGAAACGGGACGCCGGGCGGCGCGGTTCCCCGTCTAGAAGACCGCGGGCATCGTCACGCCCCGAAGCGCTTGGCCGCGTATTCCGCGCAATGTTCGACGAACGCCGCTTCAAGCGCGCTCGGCTCATGGTCGAGGGCGCGGGATATGCCGAACCGCCAGGGAAAGCCCTCGATGCGCACCGCGCGCACCGGTTCGTCGCGGCCATCGAACAGATCGGAGAACAGCCCCACGACGTTCGGGACGGTGAACGAGGCGAAGCCCGGCTTCATGGCGTAGCGGTACAGCTGCGTCATTTCGGAAAAGGCGTCCACCGAGGCGAACGCCACCCCCTGCTCCCCGCTCTTGCGCACGAGTTCCGGATGGTTCTTGAATGACTGGCCCACCACACCGACGTGGTAGCCGGCCAAGTCCTCGAGCGCGATGGACGAGCGGTGGGAAAGCGGGTCCTTCACGCTCACCCAGATGAAACGGTCCGTCGAGTACAGCTCCCTCGTTTCGAACTGCTGATGGTAGGGATGCACGGTGAGCGCGACGGTGTAGGAGCCGTTCGCGAGACCCTCGTCGCATCGCAGGTCCGGAACTTCGTCGTACACGATGCGCACCCCTTCATGGGCCAGCTCGAACTCCTTGATCACGCCGAGGCCGAGCAGCCCCATGGTGCCGATGGCCGCGCCCAGGCTCACCACGTCCGACTCGCTCATCGCGATGCGCTTGAACTCGTTTTGAAGGTCGCGCACCATGCCCTGCTGACGGACGGTGTAGGCGTACAGCGCGTTGCCGTACGCCGTGGACGTGCAGACGGGAATCGTCTTGTCGTCGAACAGCCGAACGCCCAACTCGACCTCGAGCGAGTCGAGCGATTTGAGCAGCCCCTGCCGCGACAGGGGTATGGACAAGGCCGCCTGATGGGCGTTGCGCAGCTCGTACAGCGCTCTGAAATACCTCAACTGATTGTCGTTCATGTGGCGCATCCCCTCACTTTGCGCATGGCGCGCTCCATTGCTGCGATTATAGCCAGTCAACCTGCACGCAACGACGGAAAGTACCGACATCGTATCTTTTGGTAACGGAAAGCGCCTGGTGGGGCATGCGGCGCGTTTCATACAATCGTCTCACCGCAGATCCGAGGGGGATCTGACGACCAAAAGGAGGGCACGTATGCCGATGGAAAAGAATGGAGCATCGACGGGTATGTCGCGCAGGAGCTTCGTCACAGGCGCGGCGATGACGGGAGCGCTGGCCGCGCTCGGAGGACTGACCGGCTGCAGTCCTTCAACCGGCAAAGCAGCCGCCGCGAACGCCCCCACGGGCACCGCGTCGAGCGAAACGGCCGACGCATGGGCCATCGCCGACCTGGAAGAGCCGAGCGAAACCGTTTCGTGCGAAGTATGCGTCGTCGGAGGCGGCGGCACGGGACTCGCAGCGGCCATCCAGGCACACCAGCTCGGACTCAACGTGATCATGCTGGAGAAGAAGGGCACTACCGGCGGTTCGTTCATCGGCTCCGAAGGGCTGTTCGCCGTCAACTCCCACTGGCAGGAAGAAGCCGGCATCGACTACTCGATCGACGACCTTGCCGAGGCCTGCTTCGATTACCACCACTGGATCGTGAACCCGGCGCTGTACAAGAACTTCTTCGCCCACACGGCGGGCACCGTCACCTGGCTCGAAGACCTCGACGTGAAGTTCGACCACGTGCAGAGCCTAGGAGACTCGCCCAATGCCTGGCACGTCTACGCCGGCGAAGGTTCCGAAGGAACCGGCGTCACCTTCATGAAGTCGTTCGGCGCGGCGGCGCAGAACTTGGGCGTTCCCATGGAGCTGGAATGCTCGGGCAAGAAGATCGTCATGGAGGACGGCAAGGTGACCGGGCTGCTGGCCGAGCGCAAGGACGGCTCGGTGCTCAAAATCGAATGCCCTGTCGTCATCGTCGGCACGGGCGGATGGGCCAACAGCGCCGAGCTCATTCGCGAGCTCAACGGTGCCGACCCGAGCCGCGTCACGGCCTCGGGCCTCGACGGGCGCGACGGCGACGGGTTGAAGATGCTCAAGGACGCGGGCGCAGCGCTGGCCGCCGGCGCGGGCACGATGGCCACCTACGGGCCCATCCTGCCCGGAACGACGTACGGCACCGAGCTGCAGGCCGCAACGTCGCTCGAACCGCACCTCTGGGTCAACGAGAACGCCGAGCGCTTCGTACGCGAAGACATGTTCCTGAAAAACTTCGCCTACGCAGGCAATGCGGTGCACAACCAGAAGCGCGCGTTCACCATCTGCACGCAGGACATCATCGACCAGTACATCGAAGCCGGCGGCGACGTGGGCGTGGGCGTGTACGTAGTGGCGGGCAAGCCCATGACCGACCTGGCCGAGAGTTTCCCGAAGCTGTTGGAATCGAAGAACGACTACGTGTTCCAAGCCGACTCCATCGCCGCGCTTGCCGAAGCGGCCGGGCTCGACCCGGATGCGCTCCAAGCGACGGTGGACGCGTACAACGGCTATTGCGCCGAAGGCTCCGACACCGAGTTCTTCAAGCCCGCCGCCTACCTGCGTCCGCTCGAAAACGGACCGTACTACGCGTTCGAGGTGTTCAACGGCTACTTCTGCACGGTTGGTGGCATCAGCGTCTCGCCGAACACCGAGGTGCTGGACAGCGAGAAGAACGTCATCGCGGGCCTGTACGCCGGAGGCTGCGACGCGGGCGGGCTGTACGGCGACACGTACGACGTGGCCTACTGCCCCGGATCGTGCGCCTCGTGGGCCGTCAACTCGGGACGTCTCGCCGCGAAGCACGCGGCCGCCTACCTCGGCAAACCGGTCGAGGACCTCTAGACTGCATCGCATTCCCCTACTCCCCTGCTCGCCCGCCCGCGCGCCCACCCCTCCCGGACGCGCGGGCGCGGCACATGCTGCGAGACGTCGTGCGCGCGGGCACCCTACCCCAGCTCCGGCCAGCCTTGCTGGCGGAGGGCCTCGTAGGCGGCGACGGCCACGGCGTTGCTCAGGTTGAGGCTGCGCAGGCCGTCGCGCATGGGGATGCGCACGCAGCGCGCGGCGTGCGCATCGATGAGGTCGCCGTCGAGGCCGCGGCTCTCGCGGCCGAACACGAGGAAGGCGCCCTCGCGGTACGAGACGTCCGCGAACGAGCGCGCGGCATGGCCGGTGAACAGGTGCAGCTCGTCGGCGGCGTGCGCTTCGAAGAATGCGGCGGCGCAGGGCCAGCGCACGATGTCCACCTCGTCCCAGTAGTCGCACCCGGCGCGCGCGAGCTGCTTCTGCGTCAGGCGGAAGCCCATGGGCTCCACAAGATGCAGGCGCGCGCCCGTGCAGGCGCAGGTGCGCGCGATGTTGCCGGTGTTCTGCGGGATCTCCGGCTCCACGAGCACGATGTTGAGCGGCTCGCTCACAGCGCTTCCGCCTGCTTCGCCATCTCCTCTTCCAGCTCTTCGGTGAGCATGAACCACTCCTCCTCGGCCGCCGACAGGCGCTGCTTGAGCTTCGTGTGCTCGGCCACCGCGTCGGAGCTGGCGTCCTCGTTCACGTAGAAGTCGGGGTCGGCCATGAGCTCGAGCAGCTCCGCCATGCGGGCGTTGTCGCGCTCCATCTGACGGTCGAGCTCGGCGATGCGCTTGCGGTGGTTCTTGAGGGCCGCGTAGGCGCGGTTGCGCGCCTCGGCCTCGCGGCGCTTCTGCTCCTTGGTTTTCGGCGCGCTCGCGCGCGGCGCGGTGAGGTCGACGGCGGCGTCCTGCTCCGTTTCGGCCGCGCCGCGATCCTTGCGGTTCACATGCACGACAGTCTTCGACCCTCCGGCCTTCGCGTTCCCCTTCGCCGCGCCCTTCCCGCTCGCCTTCGGCGCCTCTTCCAGCATCTCGTCGACGAGCGACGGGCTCATGGGACCTTCCGCGTCGAGCTGCCCGCTCTTGAACAGGTAGTAGTCGTAGTCGCCGTCGTAGTTCGTCGCCTTGCCGGGCTCGATCTCCACGATGCGGTTCGCCACGCCGCGGATGAGGTGCCGGTCGTGCGTGATGAACAGGATGGTGCCCTCGAACACCTTGAGCGCCTGCTCAAGGATGTCGGCGCTCGCGATGTCGAGGTGGTTCGTGGGCTCGTCGAGGCACAAAAGCGGGCGCGGCGCCACGAGCATCTTCGCCAGCGCGAGACGGCTCTTCTCGCCGCCGGACAGCACGCTCACCTTCTTGTCCACCGCGTCGCCCGTGAACAGGAACGCGCCCAGCAGCGTGCGCACCTGCGAGATGCTCCAACCCGGGGCCACGTGGTCGAGCTCCTCGAACACGGTGTTGCCGGGGTGCAGCTCTTCGAGCTGATGCTGCGCGTAGTAGGTCTTCGACACGTGCACGCCGTAGTCGATGGTGCCGGCGTCGGGCTCGATGGCGCCCGCGATCATCTTGAGCAGCGTCGACTTGCCCGCGCCGTTCGGCCCGACGAGGGCTATCTTGTCGCCGCGGTACATGGTGAAGTCGAAGCCGTCGTACACCTTCTTGTCGCCGTAGCGCTTCACGAGGCCGCGGGCCTTCACCACTTCGTCGCCCGTGCGCGGCGGCTGCTTGAAGTTGAACTTGACGGTTTTCTTCTCCTCGGGAAGCTCGATGCGCTTGATCTTTTCGAGCTTCTTCACGCGGTCCTGCACCTGCTTGGACTTCGTGGCCTTGTAGCGGAACTTCTCGATGAACGCCTCCATGTGGGCGATCTCCTCGGCCTGCCTCGCCGCTTCGGCGCGCAGGCGCTCGAGGCGCTCCTCGCGCGTCTTGAGGTAGGCGGAGTAGTTGCCCTTGTACAGGTTCACCTGGCCGTTGTCCACCTCGGCCACACGGTCCACCATGTTGTCCATGAACGCGCGGTCGTGGCTGACCACGATGACGGTACCGGCGTAGCCGCGCAGAAAGCCCTCGAGCCACTTCACGCTTTCGAGGTCGAGGTGGTTGGTGGGCTCGTCGAGCAGGAGCACTTCGGGGTTGCGGATGAGCAGCTTCGCCAGCGCGATGCGCATCTGCCAGCCGCCGGAGAACTCGGTGGTGGAGCGGGCGAGGTCGTCCTCCTTGAAGCCCAGGCCGAACAGCACGCTGCGCACCTTCGCCTCGATGGTGTAGCCGCCCAGCACCTCGTAGGCGTCGCGGGCGCGCCCGGCGGCAGCCAGCTGCTGCTCGGTGGGATTCTCGCCCAGCTCGTGCTCGAGCTTGTGGAGGCGGCGCTCGGCCTCGAGCACTTCCACCTGCGACGACATGACCTCCTCGAAGATGGGCTGGTCGGCCATCTCGATGGCCTCCTGCTCGAGGTAGCCCACGCGCGCGCCCTTCGCGAACAGCACGCGGCCCTCGTCGGCGTCCTCGGCCCCCGAGATGATGTTGAGCATAGTGGTTTTGCCGGCGCCGTTCGGGCCGACGAGCGCCAGGCGCTCGTACTCTTCGAGACGGAACGTCACGTCGTGGAAGAGCTGGCGCCCCCCGAACGACTTGGATATATGTTCGAGCTGCATGATCATGATGCGTGCGTGCTTTCTGCTTGCGTGCGGTTTCGCTGAGGGCTGCGCCCGCCTGGGGCACAGCCCTCATATGATAGCGGAAGAAGCCGCCTCCTGCGAAGCGGCTTCCCCATTTCCCCGGCAATTCCCGAAAGCAACGCGGGCACGTGTCACGCCTCGCGGACGACCCGCCCGATCGCGAGCGGCTACAGCGCGGCGTATACCTCGTCCGACACCGGCTCGAGCCACTCGTTCGACGCGCCCTCGGCGGGCACGGCGATGGCCACGTGCGCAAACCAGCTGTCGGGCGCCGCCCCGTGCCAGTGCTTCACCTCGGGCGGGATGCTCACCACGTCGCCCGGCTTCAATTCCCGCGCCGGCTCTCCCCACGCCTGGTAGAAGCCGCGCCCGCCGGTGACGAGCAGAATCTGCCCGCCGCCGTGGTGCACGTGCCAGTTGTTGCGGCAGCCCGGCTCGAACGTCACGTTGCTCACGCCGACGCCGTCGTCGGGGCCCGTGAGCGGCGCGAGGTAGCTCTGCCCCGTGAAGTACGCGGCGTAGGCGTCGTTCTCGGCACCGAGCGGGAACACCGCCGCCGGCCCGAGGCTCTCGTTCATTTCGTTGGCATCCATCAGCCGCCCCCTTACGCTTCCACGCCCATGCGGTACGCCTCGTCCATCGCCGGACTGCCCGCGATGGCGCCCTTCTCCCATGCGTCCACGCCGTACACAACGCCGCGCACCACCGCGCCCGGCAGGCAGTCGGTGAAGCCGCACAGGCCCTCGAAGGTGCGCTCCATGAGCCCCTCGTCGGGGTCCGCCATGGCCGCGATGAAGTAGAACTCCTTGTCGGCGAACTCGGTATAGCGCGCCACCGTACGGTCGATGAGCGCCTTGAGCTGCGCGTCCATCGAGTAGAAGTACACGGGCGTGGCCAGCACGATCACATCGGCCTCCGCCATCTTGTCCAGCACCTCGGCAGCGTCGTCGCGCTGCACGCAGGCGCCCTCGTGCGTGCGGCAGTAGTCGCATGCACGGCAGAACCCGATCTCCTTCTCGCGCAGGAACACCTCGTCCGCCACGTTGCCCGCCTTAAGCGCGCCTTCGATGAAGCGTTCCGCCAGCAGGTCGGAATTGCCGTTCTTGCGCGGACTCGCCGCTATCGCCAAAATCCGTTTCGTCATGTGCCGTTCCTCTCGTCTTGATCGTCTGACGGGATTCATCCTATTCCTTCGAGTCAACTCTAAGTCAAGAGGTCGTATGAACCAATTTCGCCGCATGCCGACGCGCTTGACTTGGAGTGCACTCCATGTGCTTCAATAGGCGTACACGATGCGTACGAGGAAAGGGACGTGCATGAAAATCGCCGAAGTGAGTAAGGAATACGGTCTGTCCGCCGATACCCTGCGCTACTACGAGCGCATCGGCCTGCTGCCGAACGTCACGCGCACGGCAAGCGGCATCCGCGACTACAGCGAGCAGGATTGCGCCCGCGTGCAGTTCGTGAAGTGCATGCGGGCGGCAAGCGTGTCCATCGAGGCGCTCATCGAGTACATGGCGCTCATGGACGAGGGCGACGCGACGCTCGAAGCCCGCAAGGCCCTGCTCGAGGAGCAGCGCGAGCTCGTGCGGGGGCGCATCGCCGAGATGCAGGCCGGCCTCGACCGCCTCGACTACAAGATAGACAACTACGAGCAGACCATCCGCCAATGCGAGCGGCAGCTGCGCGGCGAGTCGTAGCACCGTCCCCTCCCGCAGCCCCGCATCCTCATGCGAGGCCCCCGAACTAAGAAGCCCCCGAAACCGCGGAGGGTTTCGGGGGCTTCGGCACGTCGGCCCGTCGGGCCGCGCGCAATCGATCCTCGGCGTCGCTTAGAGCGCGCGCACCTGGGTCGCCTGGTTCTTGCCGTTCGCGCCGGACGCGATCACGAATTCGACTTCGGCGTTCTCATCGAGGCTCTTGTAGCCGTCGCCCTGAATCTCGCTGAAATGGACGAACAGATCTTCGCCGTTCTCCTGGGAGATGAAGCCGTAGCCTTTTTCGGAGTTGAACCACTTAACGGTACCCTTAGACATGCAAAACCTTACTTCCTACCCCGCGGGGCAAATGCTGACGACGCGCGGCATAACCGGCGCTGTCGATGAATATGCGGCCTCTGCCGCTTGAAAGAGTGTACGCGATGCACGGCGTCAATCGGAGGGCAGGGCGATATTCGATGACCGCACACATGATCGATACAAAAAAAGGAGGCCAGACGTTGGTCTGGCCTCCTTCAAGTTTCTGGCTCCCCGGGTAGGATTCGAACCTACAACCCTCCGGTTAACAGCCGGATGCTCTGCCGTTGAGCTACCGAGGAATGGGCGCCCTTGATTGCGCAAGTGAAGATTATACCGGAACCTCATCTTTTCGCAATACCGAATTTTCGAAATTCAGGCACATGCACGATTTTCCTTCATTCGCGCAGGTCATATGCGACAAACGTCCCTAATACACCATGTTCATGGCGGCGCGGACCTCGTCGAGGGTGGCGTTCGCTATCTCGTTGGCGCGGCGGTTGCCGTCGTGCAGCACGTCCTTGATGTAGTCCGTGTCGCCGGCAAGCTGCACGCGACGCTCGCGGATGGGCGCGAGGAACTCGTTGACGCTTTCGGTGACGTACTTCTTGAGCGCGCCCGATCCCCCGTCGCCGATCTCGGCGGCGATGTCGAGCTCGGTGCGGCCCGTGCACAGCGCGGCGGTGGTGAGCAGCGCCGAGACGCCGGGACGGTTCTCCTTGTCGTAGGTGATCATGCGGTCGGGGTCGGTCTTCGACTTCTTGATGAGCTTGGCGGTTTCCTCCGCCGTGAGCGACAGGCTGATGGCGTTGCCGTAGCTCTTCGACATCTTGCGGCCGTCGAGGCCGGGAATCTCCACCGCGTCGTTCAGCACGCCCTCGGGCTCGGGGAACACGTGGCCGTAGCGCTCGTTGAAGCGGCGCGCCACCTGGCGGGTCTGCTCGATGTGCGGCAGCTGGTCCTTGCCCACCGGCACGATGTTGCCCTTGCAGAACAGGATGTCGCACGCCTGGTGCACGGGATACGTGAGCAAAAGGCCCGTGAGCGCGTGGCCCGACGCGTCCATCTCCGACTTCACCGTGGGGTTGCGCAGCAGTTCGGACTCGGTGACGAGCGACAGGAACGGCAGCATGAGCTGGTTGAGCGCCGGCACGGCCGAGTGCGTGAAGATGATGGTCTTCTCGGGGTCGATGCCGCAGGCCAGGTAGTCCACCACCATGTTGTACACGTTGTCCTGGATGTGCTCGGTGGTGTCGCGGTCGGTGATCACCTGGTAGTCGGCGATGATGATGCGCGTGGCGATGCCCAGGTCCTGCAGCGCGACGCGCTCGCGGATGGTGCCGAAGTAGTGGCCCAGGTGCAGACGGCCCGTCGGGCGGTCGCCCGTCAGCATGGTGTACTTCTCGGGATGGACGGGCAGGTCGGCGCGAATCTCGTCGGAGCGCTTGCGGCTCGCTTCAAAGCTATCGATGCTCATGGTCTCGGTTCTCCGTTGTTCATGATCGGGTGGAATCAATCGGCAACGCAACAGTATAGCGGTTTTGTGGTCTGCGGTGCACTTCGGCAGCGCGCTATAATCGAAGCCGACCCCGCATCGCAAGGAGATTCCATGAACGAAACCGTACGCGCCCTGTCCAAAGACGAGCTCATCGAGCTGCTTGAAATATACGCGAAGAACCTCATCGCCCTCGACGGCACCTGGTTCCAGTCCATCGAAGCCGAGGACGGCATGGACGCCGCCGTGCACCACGACATCGAGGCGTGGCGGCGGTTCAGCGCATCGGAGGCGCGCCGCATCAAGCGGTTCCTCGGCCTTGACGAGCACCCGGGCCTCGAGGGCCTGGCGAAGGCGCTCGCCCTGCGCTGCCAGTCGGCCGCGAACGTGGACGAGATCACCGTGGACGGCGACGAGCTGCGCTATCGCATCGTCGACTGCCGCGTGCAGAACGCCCGCGAGCGCAAGGGCATGGGCTTTCACCCGTGCAAGAGCGTGGGCGTGGTGGAGTACGGGGTGTTCGCCGAGCAGATCGACGACCGCATCACGTGCACATGCCTGAGCTGCTTCCCCGACATCGTCGACGACACGTGCAACTGCGCCTGGAAGTTCACGCTGCGCGCCTGAGGGCACGAAAAAGCCGGCCGCCCGAATGATCTCGTGCGACCGGCTCGTACGTCCGTGGTGGGCCCAGCAGGGCTCGAACCTGCAACCAAGGGATTATGAGTCCCCTGCTCCGCCATTGAGCTATAGGCCCGTAAAGCGCCCCGCTATTCTATCCCAAAACCGACGCCGATGCCAAGGGGCTCTTTGCCGCCCGACCGAAAAGAAAGAACCCCCGGACTTCCGAGGGTTCTGAGGATTCATGGTGGTCGCTACAGGATTTGAACCTGTGACCCCCGCCGTGTGAAGGCGATGCTCTCCCGCTGAGCCAAGCGACCGTACAAGCGCTGTTGTTAACGCGCTCGAAGTATTCTACCGGTAGTTTCAAAGACGCGCAAGCCCCTATTTCCAATTTTTTCCTCAGGGGTTTTTGAAAGGCCGTCGAGCCGTCAGCGGCCCGCCCCCTCCCCCTTGAGAAAAACGCGCTCGAACTCGTCCGCCGGCACGGGCGCGGAGAACACGTAGCCCTGCACGGCGTCGCAGTGCATGGCGCGCAGCACCTCCACCTGCGGGATGGTCTCGATACCCTCGGCCACCGTGCCCATGTCCAGCTTCTTCGCCAGCTCCACCACCGAGGCCACCACGTCGCGGGCGCGTTCGTCGTCGCTGCTGAAGAACGTGCGGTCGATCTTGAGCACGTCCATAGGGATGTCCTTGAGCACGTTGAGCGAGGAGTAGCCGCTGCCGAAGTCGTCCATGGAGCACGTGAATCCCAGCTCGTGGATCTCGTCCACCACACGTCCCAGAAGCTCGAGATTCTCGAACGCCACGCGCTCGGTGAGCTCCAGCTCCAAGTACCGGGCCGGCACGTCGTAACGCGCCCTGATCTGCTCGAACGCGTCGAGGAAACCGGGGATGCGCAGGTGCACGGGCGAGAGGTTCACCGACAGGGGAAGCGGATCGACGCCCGCATCGAGCCACGAGCGCACGAGGCGGCACGCTTGCTCGAACACGCACAGGTCGATCTTGACCACGAACCCGTTGCGCTCGAACAGCGGGATGAAGTCGTTGGGCGGGATGAGCCCCCGCTCGGCGCTGATCCACCGCACGAGCGCCTCGGCGCCCACGGGGCGGCCGTCGCGCAGGCTGACCTTCGGCTGCAGGTAGGCCACGAACTCGCCCTTCGCCAAGGCGTCGTCCATGCGGTTCTCCAGCTCCTTGTCGCGCAGGATGCGCTCGAAGTCGGCGTCGTTGCAAAACGAGATGCTGCACAGGCTCAAGCCCGATGCGGAGGCCTCCTTGCGCGCGGCGTTCGCACGATCCCTGACGGTCACGATGTCGAGCGGCGCGTCGTCCACCAGGTACGCCCCGCAGCTGAGCGCCAGCAGATAGGGCGTGTCGCCCATATGGTTGTACGCGTTGAGCCGCGTGGCGATGCGATCGATCCACGCGGTGGCGCGCGCGGGGTCGGCGCCGTCGAGCACCACGTTGAACACGTCGGAGGACACGCGTGCGGCGAACTCCCCTCCGGCGAGCTCCTCCACGACGAGCCGATGCAGGTACTTCAGGGTAAGGTCGCCCTTGTCTTTGCCGAAGAAGTCGTTGACCAGCTTGAAGTCCTTGATGTCGAGCGAGAGGAACGTGAACGGGCGCCCCTCGCCCATCCTGCGCGCCAGCAACTGATCGAAGCGCGCCGCCGTGTGCCCCTCCGTCACGGGATCGACGTAGGCCATGCGCTTGATCTCGCGGTTCTTGCGCGCCGACGTCCAGAGCAGCAGGCCGCCGAACGCCGCGAAGGCCGCGCACGCCACCGCCGCCACGCCGCCCACCGAGAACGCCGTGTACGCGCTGAGCGAGCCCACGTACGCGTCGGGCGGTACGATGGACATGAGGTACCAGCCGCCCCTGCCGAGCGGGGCGAAGGTCATCTCGCGCGCCCGGCCGTTCACGGAGAAGCGGACATGCCCGCTTTCTCCGGCCTCCATGCCGCGCTGCAGCTCGGCGAGGCTCCCCTCCTCGAACGTCGCATCGGCGGCAAGGGCGGCGAAGAAGCTCTCCCCCTCGAGCACGGCGTTGCCGTTCGACGACTTGAGGATGAAGTCGCCGTTCTCGGCCACGACGTGGGAGAATCCCACCCCGTCGGACGTGTCGGTGTCCATGAGCAGCCGCATCCGCTCGGGCGGCACCCAGCCCACCACGGCGCCTATGGCGGGATCGTCCGAGACGGGCGCGGCGTACAGCGCGCCTTCCCGCTCGTCGAGCACGGCGACGAGGCCCTCGCTCACCGCCGCCTCGCCCGCGAGCGCGCGGGCCACCGCGCCGAACCCGGAGACGTCGCGCACCTCGCGCCCGTCCACCCGCAGCATGCCCGCCGCGTCCACCGTGCCGATCCATTCGAAGGGGCCGTTGTCCACGTACGCCGCCACCGACGCGGCGCGGCTGTCCTCGGAGGGACCGTCGATGGCCAGCTCGCGCCCGAGCAAGCCCAGCAGCTCCAGATTGAACGAGACCCGCTGATCCACCTTGAAGGCCGTCTGCCGCGAGAGCTCGGTCAGGTACCGGTCCGTGTCCTCGCGAGCGATGTCCGCGCCCCGCTGCAACGTCACGCCGCACACGGCGGCCGTGGCGAGGGCGAGCACCGCCAGCGCGGTCAGAAAGAGCGCGAGGGAGCCTTTGTTTCCTTCGGGGGTTCTCATGCGGCGCGATCCCTTCGGCGTGGTGCCAATACGAATGCGTCCAGTATATGCGCACGTTCGTCGCCATCTTAACCCTTGACTTGACGGCGCGTTCGTGTCAGCGGGTTTTCACACGTTCATCAGGCACGACATCGCATAGATTCCACTTTTCCGCAGCCCCGCGCGCACCCGAAACTTGCTACACTGGAACCCTATTCATGAGCATGGAAAGGATCGGGAACATGGTCTGCGCGAACGCCGCCGGAGGACATCCGAAGATGACGCTGCTGCTCGCCTGCTGCACGCCGGACGAGCGAGCATCCCTTGAGCACGCGTTCGGCGACGGCTTCCGCCTCGTGCTCGCGCACGGAGCCGACGAGGCGCTCAGCGCCGTGCGCGCCGACGCGCCCGCCGCCGTCCTGTGCAACCTGTCCGCGCCCGAGGCCCGCACCTTCCTCGACCTGCTCCGGCGCGACGACGACGCCCGGGGCCTGCCGGTGCTCGCGCTCGCGCCGAAGGACGACGAGGACGCGCGGGCATCGGCGCTCGAGCACGGCGCCGACGGCATCGTCACGCTTCCCGTGAGTCCCCTGCTCGCCCGCGCCCGCCTCGAGAGCGCCCTGCGCACCCAGAGTGCGGCGGATGCGCGTGCGCAGGAGATCAACGACCAGCTGCGCTTCCTCAACGAGACGTCGCGCCTGCTGCTCGTGGGCACCGACCCCGACGCGGCCATCCACCGGGCGCTGCGCAAGATCCTCGAGCACTTCGACGGCGAGCGGTCCTACCTCTTCGAGCTGGACGACGAGCGCGAGGAGGCGGCGAACACCTACGAGGTGTGCGCCGCCGGCGTGCCCTCGGAGCAGGCGAACCTCCAGCATCTGCCGTACGCGTCGCAAGCCTACGTGCTCGAAGAGTTCCGCAACGACCGCGTCGTGCGCATCGACGACGTGGCCGCCATGCCCGAGAACGGCCTGCGGGAGCGACGCGTGCTCGAGCGGCAGGGCATCCGCAGCGCGTTTCTCGTGCCGCTATGGAGCGAGGGGAGGCTCGTCGGCTACGCCGGCGTCGACGACCCGCGCAAGAACGCGCGCCACGTCGACCAGCTGGCCGCCATCGGCGACTACCTGGCGGCCATGCTCGCGCGGCGCGATCAGACGCGGCGCGCCGAGCAGGACGGCGAGCTGGCGCAGAAGCTCATGAACGACACCCCCGGCGGCTTCGTCCGCATGAGGATGTCCGCCGGCGGTAACGCCGTGCCCGTGTTCGTCAACGACGGCTTCTGCGACATGATGGGCATGACCCGCGACGAGGCGATGGCGCTCTACACCGAGAACGCCTACGCGGGCGTGCATCCCGACGACGTCCCCGCCATCCAGCAGGCGGCCGCGAAGGCCATGGAAGAGGATTGCGTGTTCTCGGCGCGGGCGCGGTTCCTGCATCGGGAGAAGGGCTATCAGCTGTTCCAGGCGTACTACCGCACCACGACCGACTCGGACGGCACGAAGTACACGAACGGCTACTACGCGGATATGACGCCGGAGGCCGCGCAGGAGGAGCGCCGCCGCGAGCTCTTGGATAACCTGCCGTGCGGCGCGATCATCTTCGAGATCGCTGCGGACGGCAGCATCGACTGCCCGCACATCAACAAGCGCTACGTCGAGCTCGTCGGGCGCGATGCGGCCGAGCTGCGCCTCCACGACGCCATCCGCGCCGTCCATCCCGACGACCGCGCACGGTTCCTGCGCGCCATCGACGAGGCCGTGCGCGAGGACTGCATGATGGAATGCGACCTGCGCACGCTCAAGGGCGACGGCGGCTACCTGCCCTTCCACCTCGTCGGACGCGTGGCGGAGAAGGGGCCGAGCAAAACCGTGATGTACACCACGTACACGCCCATCAGCGAGGAGACGCGCTCGCTCGGCGCCGCCCTCGCCGACCAGCGCCGCGCCGAGCGCCGCGCGCGCGAGATCAACGAGCAGCTGCAGTTCCTCAACGACGCCTCGCGCTACCTCTTGGTGGGCGCCGACCCGGACGACTCCATCCGCCTCGCCCTCGAGAAGATGCGCGCCTACTTCGCCGGCGACCGCGCCTACGTGTTCGAGCTCGACGAGGAGGAGGGGCTGACCAGCAACACCTACGAATGCTGCGCGCCCGGCGTATCCTCCGAGCAGGAAAGCCTGCAGAACCTTCCCAGCGCGGCCTACGCGCGCACGCTCGGCATCCTGGGAACCGGCGAGAGCATCTGCCTCGACGGGGTGGATGCCATCGTCGAGAGCGGCATCGACGAGAACGACATCATCACCGGCCAGGGCATCGAGAGCATCATCCTCGTGCCGCTGCGCACCGGCGAGCGGCTCGTCGGGTTCATGGGCGTCGACAACCCCGCGCGCAACGTCTCGCACGCGAGCCACCTCGTCGCGCTCGGCGATTACGTGACGGCCATCCTGCGCCGCCGCGACGACGAGGAGCAGATCCTGCACGACAACCGCGTCATGCACGACCTCATGAAGGACATGCCCGGCGGCTTCGTTCAGCAGCGGGTGACGCCCGACGGGCGGACCATCCCCCTGTTCATCAACGAGGAGTTCTGCCGCATGAGCCATATGAGCCACCGCGAGTGCGTCGAGTTCTACAGCGAGGACGGCTTCACCGGCGTGCACCCCGACGATGTGGAGATGGCGAACGAAGCGCTGGGCAAGCTCGTGTCCACCCGCGACACCATCACGCTGCGCCTGCGCCTCATCCGCGGCGACGGCGGCTACGTGCCCATGCAGGTGTTCTACCGCGTGACCGACGACCGCGACGGCAACCTGCTGCTGAGCGGCTACTACACCGACCTCACCGAGCAGCTGGCCCGCGAGGAGCGCGAGAAGGCCGAGCGCGACGAGCTGACGGGGCTCTTCAACCGCACGCGCCTCGCGCGCATGCGCGACGACGCGTACCTGGGGCTCGCGTCGTGCGGCGTGCTGTTCTTCGACGTGAACCATCTGAAGGCGGTGAACGACACGCAGGGCCACGAGCAGGGCGACGTCATGCTGCGGCTCGTGGCCGACGGCATCCACGCCATCTCCGACGAGCGCGTGCACGGCTACCGCTACGGCGGCGACGAGTTCATCGTGGTGGCCTGCGATTGCGACGAGGCCGAGCTGGCGGCGCTCGTCGCGCGGTGGGAGGAGGCCCTGCGCGCGCTCTGCGAGAACCGCGCGGTGGTTGCCACGGCCGCCGTCGGCAGCGCATGGAGCCGGGCGCCCTTCACGCTGAGCGACCTGATACGCCGCGCCGACCGCGCCATGTACGACGAGAAACAGCGCGCCCGCAGCCGCTAGCGCAGGCCCTCAATCGCATGCGGTCGCGCCAGCGGCTACCTCGCGCGGCGCTCGACGGTTGCGTGCGGGCAGCGCTGCTCCACCGCGCGGTAGAACGCCTCCTTGTCCTTGACGGCGATCATGGTTTCCTCAAGCCCCAGCTGGATGGCGATGCGGTCGAACGAGGCGGCGGTCGACGCGAGGGGGCTCCGCGTCTCCCGCAGGGCGCGCACCTTCTCCACCGGCACCCGCACCCCCTGCCAGCCGAACGCGACGACGAAGTTCCCCTCGTCGTCGAACTCCACGTAGTTGCGCGCGATCATCGGGATGAAGAGGGCGTCGCACACGACGAGGCATCCCAGCGAGATGGCCGCCCCGAGGAGCGCCCCCTCCTTCGCAGGATCGGCGAAGGCCATCGCCGCCGGCACGATGAGCAGGATGTTCGCCGCGATCGTGATGAGGTAGAACCACACGTCCACCTTCCCCGCAAACCGCACCGCCCCGCCCGCTTCCTCACTCATGGTTGCGCCTGCCTTTCGGGTTACATCACGCGCATCTCGGTCAGTTGCAGATCGCCGTCGAACGCGAGGACGAACGTGACGGTGGTATGCTCGTACACGGCTACGAGCTGAACGGGATTGCTCGTCTTCCCCATGTAGACGAATTCGCCGACGTACTCGTTTCCGAACGACTCGAACGCACCCCAGTCTCCGCCGTTGAACAGGTCGCGGGCGGAATCGATTACCTCCTGGTTGGTGAGGTTCTTCAGCGTTTCGTTGCCGAGCGCCGCGATGCCCTCGGCGTCGCCCGCCGCGAACAGCTCGACCACCTGCTCGGCTTGGTCGAGCACCTGCTGCTCGGTGTGGCCGCTCGCCTCGCCCACGGCCACGTAGTGCGGCGTGGCCCACCAGGTGGCGGCGGCGAGGATGGCGGCGAGGACCACCACGACGGCCAGCACGATCGCGATGACCTTCGTGCGCTTGCGCTTCTTGCCGGCGGCAATCTCCGACGCGGAAAGGTCCTCGTTGAACTCGGCGGCCACCTGCAGCGGATCGCCCATGCGGCGCTCGACCTGCTCCCAGGTCTCCCCCGCCGCAAGCGCGTCGGAGATGTCGGACTCGAGATCGCGGACGAACTCGTCGCGCCGTCCCTTCGAGCACCCAAGGCGCTTCGCCACCGCTTTCACGTAGGCTTCCCTGTTCATTGCCCCTCCTCCATGATCGACCGCACGTATCCGTCGAATTCGCTCCAAAGCTCGTACATCTCGCGCAGGGCGACGCGTCCTGCGTCGGTGATGGCGTAGTACTTGCGTGCGGGTTCTTTCGCGGTGTGCGCACCCATGCGGCTCTTCACGAGGCCGCCGTCTTCCAGCCGGTAGAGAATGGGATACAGCGTGCCCTCCTTGAGCGAGAGCGCCTCGTCGGTGCGGTCGCGCAGCTCGGCGATGAGCTGGTAGCCGTACTTCTCGTCGCGCTCGAGCTGCTTGAGGACGAGCATATCGAGCGCGCCCTTCTTCATCTGCTGCGCGAACCGTTGCTGCATCGAGCATCCTTCTCTCAGGCACTTAGCAATACTAAATATATCTGATCTGGCGTTATATTGCAATATGAAGCTCTTGGGACAAACGGAGGCAGATGGCGAACAGCACTACCTTGTCGGGCGGAAGACCCAGCGCTACAATCGAGGGTATGAAAACTCCCCTTGTGCGTTCTTGCCTGCTTGCTGCGGGCGTCCTCATCATGACGGCGGGCATCGTGCTCGTCACGAAAAGCAACCTGGGCACCTCGCCCATCTCGTCGCTCGGCTACGTGCTGACCCTGGCGTTCCCCGCCGTGTCGTACGGCACGTTCATGTTCGCGTGGAACAACGCACTGCTGCTGGGGCAGGTGGCCATCCTGCGCCGGCGCTTCAAGGCGATCGCGCTGCTGCAGATTCCCCTGTCGGTGCTGTTCAGCATCGGGATCGACGGCTTCAACCAGGCGCTCTCGTTCGTCGCGCCCGCAACCTATCCCGCCTCGCTCGCCACGCTCGCGCTCGGCATCGTGGTGCTCGCGTTCGGGGTGGCGTGCACCGTGGTGGCGAACATCGTGATGAACTGCGGCGAAGCGTTCGTCTGCGCCATCACGAGCAGGACGGGGTGGAACTTCGGGCACACGAAGGTGGGCTTCGACCTGGGCTGCGTCGTGCTGGCCGTCATCGCGTCGGTCGCGCTCATGGGCGGCGTCGCGGGCGTGCGCGAAGGCACCGTCATCGCAGCGGCGGCCACCGGCTTCATCGTCAACGCCTTCATCAAGCTCATGGGCGGCGTGCGGCCCGCTTTGGGAGAGGCGGGGGAAGCCTCCCCTCTGGCGCGACGCGTAGTCATGCGGGCCGAACAGGACACGCCGCGCCCTTTCAACCAGGACGCGGCGTGCGATGGGCGCGATGGGGGCGGCGCGGACCGGTAAGCCGGCGCCGCGCCGCAACAAATGCTACCCCCTCTTCACGAGGTAGCATTTGTGGATGCGGGGGTTTCTTTCGAAGTCGTGCGGGATGGTCTGCGCGGTGATGTCCTCGATACGCACGCCGTACTTGGCAAGCTCTTCCTCATCGGGCTTGAACGAGCGCAGGTTGCACGAGAACACGGCTTCGCCCTCTTCCGACAGCAGGCGCGACACGCCGATGAGCAGCTCCACATGGTCGCGCTGCACGTCCCACGTGCGCTTGCCCATGGCCTTCGAGTTGGAGAACGTGGGCGGATCGACGAACACGAGGTCGAAGCGGCGGCCCGTACGGCGCGCCTCGGTGATCCACGCCATGACGTCGCCGCGCTCGAACGTGTGCTCGGGGCCCTCGAACCCGTTCGCGGCCATGTTGCGCGCCGCCCAATCGAGGTAGGTCTGCGACAGGTCCACCGTGGCCGTCGTGCGCGCGCCGCCGGCGGCGGCATGCACGCTCGCCGTGCCCGTGTAGGCGAACAGATTGAGGAAGCGCTTGTCCTGCGCCTTCGCGCCCACGAGCTCGCGCGTGAGACGATGGTCGAGGAACAGCCCCGTGTCCAGATAGCCCGCAAGGTCCACCTCGAAGCGGTAGCCGTCCTCCTCCACCTGCGTCACGTAGGAGCGGCGCCCGGAGTCGCGATACTGGCTGCCGCCCTTGTCGCGGCGGCGCACCTTGGAGAACACGTGGTCGGGGCGCACGCCCAGCACGACCGGCGCGAGAGCCAGCACGTCGTCGTAGCGGCGCTGCGCCTTGCCGGGGTCGATGGTAGAAGGGGCCGCGTACTCGGCGATGTGGAGGTAGAGGTTGCCCTCGGCGTCGCCCGCGCCCGGGTACACGTCGATGGCCACCGCGTAATCGGGCAGGTCGGCGTCGTACACGCGATAGCACGACACGCCCTCGCGCTTCGCCCACTTGCGGCGCTCCTTCGCGGTTTTGCGCAGGCGCGCGGCGAACTGCTCGGACGAAGGCTCGAGCACCTCCACCACATGCTCGGCCCCGCCGGCCGAATCGGGCACGATCACCGTCACGGCCTCCATCGGCGGCTCGTCGAACACGAGCGCCTCGGTGGCCACGCGGTCGTGGCCGAGCGTGGCGCGCACGATGGGCGCGCTGCCGAAGCGCGCCTCCACGCCGTCGCCGCCGGCAACCGCGAACGTCGAGCCCGCCGGAGCAGCCGATGCGGCGCGCACGAACGTGGCCGCCTCGGCCTGAGCGCGCGCGTCCGACTGCGAGCGCTCGCCCGACAGCAGCACGCTGGCCACCGTGCAGGCCATCTCCTCGCCGCCGCGCACCTTGCCCGCCGCCGCGCACACGCGCTCCACGAGGCCGTCGACGTTCTGAGCGTCGGCCAGCTCGATGCTGACGGCCTGGCGCAATCCCGCGCGCTTGGCGTGGGTGCGCGCCCGCGCGATGGCAGGCGACGAGGTGGACGCGCCGGCGAAGCGCACGTACAGCGGGTCGGGCGGAGCCGAAGCCGGCCCCTCCGCCGCACCGGGGGCGACGGCCGACGTCAACCCGCGCTCGAAGCGCTCGTCCGCGTCGTCGATGAGCTCGTTCCACGCCTCGGGTTCGGACTGGGCCCAACCGAAGAAGCCCCACCGCTCGCGCGTGAGCCCCGGCGCCAGATCGCACGCCGCAGCCGCCGCCTCCACCACGAGGAAGCCGTCGCCGCAAGCAGGGTCGACGCACGCTTCGCCCCGGCTGCCGCGCTGGCGCCATCCGGACAGCGCCAGCAAGCCCGCCGACAGCGCGCAGGACAGCGGCGCGTCGGGGCCGTCGTCGGGCGTGAGGTAGGTGCGGTGGTACAGCGATTCGCCCGACAGGTCGAGCGAGATGGTGGCGCGTCCCTCGCGGATGCGCACGTCGACCGTGGCATCCGCCGAGGCGGCGTCCACGTCGGGGCGCTCGCCGCGCGCTTCGCGCAGGCGGTCGCACACGCCGTCCTTCACCTTGAGCGCGGTGAAGCGGGTGTTGCGCAGCTCCTCGTTCATGCCGTGCGCCGTCACGGCCATGCTCGCGCCCGGTGCGATGACGTCCTCCCAGGGAAGGCGCCGCACGCCCTCGTACAGCAGGTTGGCGTCGCCGGCGTTCACGCGTCCCACCACCACGAGGATGCGCGACGCGAGCCGCGACCACAGGCAGGCGGACAGGGCATGGCGCACGTCGCAGAAAAAGGCGACGCCCCCACCGAGGGGGCGCACGCGCTTGATGCCGAGGCGTTTCAACTCTTCAGCGAGCGGCGCCTCCAAGCCGGACAGGCAGCTCGCGAACAGTTCGAGGTTTTCGTTGCAAGGATTGCTCATCCGGGGAACTCCTTGGGAAGTGTTTTCATGGCACGGGAAGCGGCATGCGATCAGGCACCCGCACGCGCGCCGATTCGTGACGGGAGCGGCATGCGCACAGGCGCGGCAAGGGACGCATGGAACGCTACGTCCCCGCCGCGCCGAAAAAGACTGGAGCGCCGCGCCATAAAAGGAAGAACCCTAGTCTTCCAGGTAGTCCTTCAGCTTCGAGGAGCGGGAAGGGTGGCGCAGCTTCGCGAGGGTCTTGCTCTCGATCTGGCGGATTCTCTCGCGCGTGACGCCGAACTCGCGTCCGACCTCCTCGAGCGTGCGCGGATGGCCGTCTTCCAAGCCGAAGCGCAGGCTGATCACCTTGCGCTCGCGCTCGGCCAGGCCGTCGAGCACCTTCGACAGCTGCTCCTGGAGCATGCTGAACGAGGCGGCGTCGGGCGGCACCACGGCGGCGTCGTCCTCGATGAAATCGCCCAGCTGGGAGTCTTCCTCTTCGCCGATGGGCGTCTCGAGCGACACGGGCTCCTGCGAGATCTTCTGAATCTCGCGCACGCGTTCGGCGGGCAGGCCCATCTCCTTGCCGATCTCCTCCGGCGTGGGTTCGCGCCCGAGCTCCTGCAGCAGCTGGCGCTGGATACGCACGAGCTTGTTGATGGTCTCCACCATGTGCACGGGAATGCGGATGGTGCGAGCCTGGTCGGCGATGGCGCGCGTGATGGCCTGGCGAATCCACCAGGTGGCGTACGTCGAGAACTTGAAGCCCTTCGTGTAGTCGAACTTCTCCACCGCGCGGATGAGGCCGAGGTTGCCTTCCTGGATGAGGTCGAGGAACAGCATGCCGCGACCCACGTAGCGCTTGGCGATGGACACGACGAGGCGCAGGTTCGCTTCGATGAGCTGCTGCTTGGCGTCGATGCCCACCTGCTCGATGCGGCCGAGACGGCGCTTTTCGCGACGCTCGAGCTCGATGCCCTCGTCTTCGGCCTTCTCAAGCTCTTCGGTGGCGGCGACGCCGGCTTCGATCTTCATGGCGAGGTCGATTTCCTCCGCCGCGGTGAGCAGCGGAACCTTGCCGATTTCCTTGAGGTACATGCGCACGGGGTCGCCCGTCAGCATGGTCACGCTTGCGTCGGCGTTGCGCTTGCGCACCGAGCGCACCTTGCTCTTGCCAACCACCTTCGGCAGCGGAACGTCGACCGTCGCTTTGAGCTCCTCTTCGGGAATGCCCTCAAGCAGGTCTTCGTCGTCGCCGTCCTCGGACAGGCTGCCATCGAGTTTATCGTCGTCGAGCGCGTCGCCGGCGTCAACCACATCGGGTTCGTCGTCGAGCGCGTCTTCTTCCAACATGTCTTCGGCTTCGATTGAGACTTCCGTAGCTTTGCTCTGCTCTTGAACAGACGTTTGCTTACTTGAGGCTTGGGCCACGTGATCTTCCTTTCCGACAGGACTGCGCGCTGGGCATGAGTATACATACGCACCAGGCGCAAAGATACAGCCAAATAGTTTATCATAGTTGGGCCCGTTTTAGACGACGAATATAAAGCTTCAAACGGGGTGGTACAGGGTCGGCCCCCTCCCTGTTCGCACGACTGAACAGGCATTTTAGAACGCGTAGCAATTCGGTCGCGTTCTTGCAACATTTTCTTGCCAACCTATGCTTTAATAACGCGTACGTCGTTTGATTCGGCTTCGCGCGCCCCACGGCATCGCGCACCGGTCCGATGCTCTTCCGTCGAAAGGACGCAGTATGGGACGTACTCACCGCAGGATGCCGGCTTTCAAGGGCTCCCTCAAGCTGTCGCTTGCGACGTTCGCGCTCGCCTGCATCGTCGTGGGAACGTTCAGCTTCCAATACTACCAGCAGCTGCAGAGCACCATCCGCGCCGAGAGCGGCGGCTACCTCCAGGAAATCGCCACGCGCATCGGCGCGAACATCGACCGCACCATCGCCGACAACTACTCGTTTCTGCACACGGTATCGTCGGGCCTGCACACCGCGCAGGTGACCACCTTCTCCCGCTACGCCGCCGTGGTCGAGGCGCAGCGCAAGGGCTGGGAGTTCCAGGACATCATGCTCATCGACGCGGACGGCAAGGCGTACGCGAGCACCGGCGAGCCCGTGAAGCTGGACAACGACGCGTACTTCATGGATGCGGTGAGCGAAGGCAGGGCGGTCATCTCGAACGCGCAGATGATCGACAACGAAGAGCGCATCGCGCTGTCCATCCCGCTCGAGAACATCACCATGAACGGCACGCCCATGGTGGCGATGGCCGCCGTGTACGAGCCGGCATCCTTCGACGAGACGCTGTCCATGTCGTCGTTCGACGGACAGTCGTTCTCGTGCATCATCGACCGCGGCGGCACCATCGTCGTGCGCTCGTCCTCCCCCTCCGCCCTCGAACTGGGCTACAACGTGCTGACTACCATCGGGCAGTCGAAGCTCGATCAAGACGACAGCCTCGAGTCGATGAAATCCTCCATGGCCGCCGAGGGGAAGGGTCAGATCGGCTTCACCATCGACGACGTGCGCTACTACGCCGTGTACACGCCCATCGCGCCGCAGAACTGGTACCTGCTCACGTTCGTGCCCGCGAGCGTGGTGAACGCGCGCTCGGACATGATGCTGGGCGCGACGCTGCTCATGTGCGGCGTCGTGACGGCGGCCTTCGCCGCGCTCGTGGCGTTCTTGCTGTTCACCTCGTCGCGCAACCGCCGCAAACTCGAGCACATCGCCTACGTGGACGACGTGACGGGCGGCCACACCATCCAACGCTTCTACGACCTGGCGCAGCAATCGCTGTCCGCGACGGATCGGCCGCGCTACGCGCTCGTCTACACGAACATGGAGAAGTTCAAGGTGCTCAACGAGCAGTTCGGCCGCCGCTCCTGCGACGACCTGCTGCGCATGTTCTCGGAAACCATCGAGAGCGGGCTGCGCCCCGGCGAGTACATCGGGCGGCAGTCGGCCGACAACTTCTGCATCCTCATCGAGTTCGACGGCGAGCCGTGGCTGCGCGAGCGCTTCGCCGAATGGTACCGCATCGCCGAGCGCTTCCTCGAGGAGAACCAGCCGCAGTGGAACCTGCCCATCGTGGAGTTCGGCATCTTCGTCATCGACAACGACGAGCTGCCCTTCCCCCAGATGATCGATCGCGCGAAGCTGGCGTTGCGCGAATCGCCCCAGGCCATCGGCGGCAAGATTCGCTACGCCGTGTACGACGACGAGGTGCGCCGCCTGCTCGTGCGCGAGAAGCAGCTCGAGGACATGATGGAGCGTGCCATGCTCGAAGGCGAGTTCCAGGTGTATTTGCAGCCGAAGTACCGTCTGCCCGAGCGCGTCGTGGGCGGCTCCGAGGCCCTCACGCGCTGGGTGAGCGCCTCGGAGGGCATGATATTCCCCGACGAGTTCATCCCCCTGTTCGAGAAGAACGGGTTCATCGTCACGCTCGACCTCCACGTGTTCGAAGAGGTGTGCCGCACGCTGCGCGGGTGGATCGACCGGGGGCTCACGCCGCCGAAGACGTCGGTGAACTGCTCGCGCGCCCACGTGAAGAGCAAGAATTTCCTCGATGCGTACCGCGTCATCGCCGATCGCTACCGCATCCCCGAGCGGCTCATCGAGATCGAGCTCACCGAGGGCATCGTCATGGAGGACTCGCATCGCCTCATCGAGGTCATCGAGGACATCCACGAGGCGGGCTTCGACTGCTCCATCGACGACTTCGGCAGCGGGTACTCCTCGCTCAACATGATCCAATCCATCCCCGCCGACACGCTCAAGCTCGACAAGATCTTCTTCCGCAACCGCACGAAGGACCCGGCGCGCACGCGCTCGGTGGTGCAGAGCATCGTGAGCATGGCGCAGGCCCTCAACATGGACACGGTGGCCGAGGGCGTCGAGTACGAGGATCAGGTGGACATGCTCGAGGAGATCGGCTGCGACTACGTGCAGGGCTACGTGTTCGCGCGCCCCCTGCCCATCGCCGACTTCGAGCGCCTGGCGTTCGGCGAAGAGGCGAGCGAGGAAGGCGAGGAGCGATGACGTCCGCACATCCGACAATGCGCCGTCTCGCGCGCGGCGCGCTCGCAGCCTGCGTCGCGGCGTCCCTGCTCGTGAGCACCGTCGCGTGCGCGAGCCGCTCGAGCGAGGACGGCGACGTGCTGTCGCAGAAGGTCGCCGAGGAGGGGCGGACGCAGGTGTCCGTCCTCGTGAAGTACGCCTTCACCGTCAACGGCTTCGAGCAGGCCGTGGAAGAGCAGTTCCCCGACATCGACATCGTGCAGGTGGGCAACTACACGCGCGAGATGGGCATCGACGAATACGAGGCGCGCCTCGCGCACGGCGACCTCACCGACATCGTGATGACCTGGCCCTACGAGGTGGGCGAGCAGTACTGGGACGACAACCTGCTCGACTTGAGCGGCATGGGCTTCTCGAGCCGCTACAACATCTCGGCGCTCAACGAGATCGCACGCGACGGCAAGCTGTACTATCTGCCCGGCCCCGCGCAGGTGCGCGGCATCGTGTACAACAAAACGCTGTTCGCCGAGAACGGCTGGGAGGTTCCCGCCGACTTCGACGGGTTCGTGGAGCTGTGCCGCACCATCGAGGACAGCGGCATGCGCTCGCTGCAGCTGGGCCTCAAGAACGCCGAGGTGCTCGACACCGCGTTCACGGGCTTCGGCTTCGCGTCCTGCTACGGCAAGCCGCAGGACGAGCGCTGGCTCGAGGCGTACGACCGCAACGACGGCGCGAGCTTCGGCGACCAGTTCCAACCGGCGCTCGACACGTTCCAGACGCTCGTCGACGAGAACATCCTGCAAGCGGGCGACCTCGACGTGGACTACGCGCAGCGCGAGACCATGCTGTTCACCCGCGGGTGCGCCATGGTGGAGGATTCGGTGCTCATGGCGCGCATGGGCGAGAGCCAGACGGGCACCACCGACGAGTTCGCGCTCATGCCGTTCTTCAACCCCGACGACGGCGGCGACTGGGCACGGCTCTACCCCGTCTGCTACATCGGGCTGGGCAAGCAGATCGCGCAGGCGGGCAACGAAACCGTCTACGACGCCGTCATGCGCATCATGGACTACCTCAGCACGCCCGAAGGCCAGGAGGCGCTCATGTCCGACACGGGCGCCATGTACTCGAACCTCACCGGCGTCGGCGCGCCCAACGTGCCCGAGATCGACGACATGCGCAACGCGCTGGAGCACGGCCGCTACGGGTCCTTCCCCACCCTGGCCAACGCCCAGGACGCGCTGCGCGAGGGGCTGGCCGGCATGGTGCGCGGCGACACGACGAGCGCCCAGGTGATCGAGATGGTGGACGCGCAGAACGCCGCGCCGCAGAGCGCCTCGAACGAGGAGGAGGTGCTCGGGGCGGCCGCGAGCGACTTCACGCTGGCCGAGACGGGCGGCTTCGTGGCCGATGCGCTGCGCGAGGCGAGCGGCGCCGACGTCGCGCTGTTTTTGGACAACGGCAAGGACGGGCGCTACAACGGCAAGGGCATCAGCGGGCGGTTGTACGGCGGCACCGTGACCATGACCGACGTGCTGCGCATCCTGCCCGACCTCAAGCACGGCGAAACCGGCACGATGTGGACGGTGAACATGACCGGCGCGAACCTGCTGCGCACGCTCGAGTACGCCCTTCCCGTGGACAACGACCAAACCGGCTGGTTCTACTACGCCTCCGGGCTCACGATGACCTACGATCCGCAGGCCGCACCGGGCAGCAGGATCAAGGCCATCGCCCGCAGCGACGGTTCGGCCATCGAGCCCGACGCCGTCTACACCGTCGCCGTCATGGACGAGACGGTGCCCGACGAGTACCTGCTGTCGTGCGATCGGTCGAACCGCGCCGTCGCCGACATCGTGGCGCAGGCGGTGCGCGACGCCAAGACCGTCGCGCCCGCGCAGGACGGGCGCTTCATCGTGGGCGAGCGTGCCCGTTAGCCCTCGGGCGGCAGGAAGCTGCGCAGCGTGTCGTAGAGCTGCTGCGCGTCGAACGGCTTGGGGATGAACCCGTTCATGCCCGCGGCCGCCGCATCCTCGCGATCCTCCTGGAACGTGTTGGCCGTGAGCGCGATGATGGGGATCTCCTGCGCGTCGACGCGGGCGAGCGCGCGGATCTCCGCCGCCGCCTCGAGGCCGTCGAGCACCGGCATCTTCACGTCCATGAGCACGAAGTCGAAGGTTCCGGGAACCGACTGCGCGAACAGGTCGACCGCTTCGCGCCCGTTGGCGGCGCGCTTGGTTTCCACGCCCTCCATGTCGAGCAGCGCCACGGCGATCTCGGCGTTCAAGTCGTTGTCTTCGGCCAGCAGCACGCGCGTGCCCGCAAGCGAGCGCGGCGGCACGCCGTCGACCGCGCAGAACGACCCCGCCGAGGCAGGCGCCTCCACGGCGGCGGGCAGGTCGAGGATGAAGAAGAACTCCGAGCCCTCGCCCGCGACGCTCTTCACGTCGAGCTTGCCGCCCATGAGCCGCACGAGGTTGCTGCTGATGGCCAACCCCAAACCGGTGCCCTGCGCGTTGAGGCGGTTCCCGGAAGCCTGTTCGAACGACACGAAAATGCGCTCGAGATCCTCCTCGTGGATGCCCGCGCCCGTATCCTTCACGCTGAAGCGCACGTTCACCGTGCCCTCCTCGCGCAGCAGCACCCCGATGCTCAGCCGGATGGTGTCGCCGGGATCGGTGAACTTGAGCGCGTTCGACAGCAGGTTCGCCAGCACCTGCTGCAGGCGCACGTCGTCGGCCACCACCACGTCGTCGGCGTCGCAGCGCGCCTCGAGCACGATGCCCTTCTCCTCGGCTTGAATGCAGAACATGCTCTGCAGCCGATCGGCGAGCGAATGCAGGCTGACCGGCGCCGTCTCGATGTGCATCTTGTCGTTCTCGATCTTGCTCATGTCGAGGATGTCGTTCACGAGCGACAACAGGAACTGCGCCGAGGTGTTGATCTTCTCGAGGCTCGAGCGGATGGACGGCGTGGCCTCGCCCGACAGCGACGCCACGTTCGACAGGCCGATGATGGCGTTCATGGGCGTGCGAATCTCGTGCGACATGCGCGAGAGGAAGTCGGTCTTCGCGCGGCCCATCTCCTCCACTTTCTCCAGCTTCATCTCCATCATGCGGTTGCGCACCTTCACCACCGACACCACCACGACGATGGCGCCGACGAACAGGCACAGCACCAACCCGAGCGCCACGATGAGCAGCGGATTCTCGGACACGACGGCCTGGATGGTGCGCTGCTGGCCGAACGCGGGCATGGTGTTGCGCGACGAGATGGTTTCCAGCTCATCGGAGGTGAAGCTGTTCACGGCCTTGCTCATGATGGAGTACAGCGCGGAATCGACGGGCTTCGGGAAGGCGAGCGAGAGGTTGCTGTCGTGGTGCTCGGAGGTGGTGGGCGTGATGTTGTTGAACGCCTGGTCGGTGAACAGGCTCTCCGCGAACGCGACGGGCATGCTCGTGATGTCGGCGCGTCCCGAGTTCACCGCTTCGAGGCAGTCCTCGTACGTGCGGTAGTACACGATGTCCGACGCGCTCACGCCGTTCGAGCCGGAGCGCCCCTCGATCTGCGCGAACACGGTGCCCTGCGAGCTGGTGAGCTTGTTGCGGAACACCACCTCGTTGAGCGCGGCGAAGCTGTCGGTGATGGCGAGTCCTTCGGCGTCGGCGGCGTACCCGTCGTCCATGAAGCAGCCCATGATGTCCGCTTCTCCGGCGTTCACGAGGTCGATGGCCCCCTGGTAGGTGCTTGCGTGCACGAGGCGGAACGTGAGGCCCGTGCGCTCGGTGATGCGGTCGAGCACGTCCTTCACGATGCCCTGGTACTGGCCGTCGCGCTGGTAGTAGAGTGGGTAGCGGTCCTCCATGACGGCCACCCTGATGACGCCCGCCTGCTCGATGTAGGCGCGGTCGGCGTCCGAGAACCCGATGGGGGTTCGGTAGCGCGAGGGCATGTGCTTGACGTCAAGTTCTTCGGCGAATTCGGAATCTGCGGTGTATATCGAGGTCATCGCATTGTTCAGCTCGTCGATCAACGGGCTGCCCGCCGGCGTGGCGATGTAGTACGGCTCGCCTTCGAACTCGGCCACCACCTTGCGGCCGTCGATGACGTCGGGATCGTTTCCCAGCATCACGTCGGCGATGCCGGTGCTCAGGCACTGGATGTAGTCGTCGTACTCCAAGCTCTTGACGGTGCAGTCGATGCCGTTGAACTCGAGGTAGTTTTCCAGGCGGCGAATCTTCTCGGCAGCGTTCTCGAACGCGCCGATGGTTTTGCCGTTCAGCGTCTTGGGGTCGAAGGTGACGATGTCGTCGGCGTCCTCCGAGCTGATGAGCAGCGCGTGGTTCGACCCGATGGGATAGGCGGCGTACTCGTAATAGGATGCGATCTGCTCGCGGTAGTACATGCCGCCGATGAGGTCGAGCTCGCCGGCCACGATGCGGTCCATGAGCTCGTCGGCTTCACCGTCGACGAACTCGTACTCCCACCCGGTGTACTTGGCGATCTCGACGAGCCAGTCGTAGAAGATGCCCGAGCGCACGCCGTCCTCGTCGGTTTCGCTGATGCCGGCGACTTCGGGAAACGCCACTTTGATCGCACGCGACGCGTGGGATTCGGGTTCGGTTGCGGATGCGGGGTCGGGTTCGTCGGGTTCGCGGGGCCCTTCCGCCACCGACTCGTGCGATGACGCTTCCGCATCGCCCGCATCGGACGATTCGGCGGTCACCTCCGCTCCCGACGACTGACCGGGCACCGCTTCAGCCGATGCGGGTGCGACGAAGACGGTAGTTGCGATCAGCAATGCTGCCATTGCCGAGCAGACGCAGCGCGCTGCTTTTGTTCTCACAGCCCATCCCTCCTTCGACACCTGCTTGTTCGAGCTCGTCCCACGATGCGCTAGGATACCATGGGTTGACGGGTAACCGCCAATTCGGTAACCAACAATATGCGTGCCGTCCATGCCCATGGATTTCATGCACCTGCGGGGCGCTGCGCGCGCGTCGCGTATACTGTCGTCGAAGGACATCGTCGTCGCATGCGCAAGGAGTCCCTAATGATCGCACATCGTTTCGCCTGTTCAACTGGTCTTTCGACCCGGTTCGCCCGCATCGGCCCGACTCTGGCCCTCGGCTTCGCCTGCGTCCTCGCTGTCGCCGTCGCCCTCGGCCTCGCCTGCCTGCCGCACGCGGCGGCGTTCGCCGTGACGAGCGAGGACGACCTCGTGCTGGGCACGAGCATCGCCGAGCGCGGGACGCCCCTCGAGCAGGCCCCCGACCTCGACGCGTCGTTCGCGGCGCTCATGGACGAGGACGGAACCCTGTGGTTCGGACGCGGGGCCGCCGATCAGGCGCAGATCGCCTCGCTCACGAAGATCATGACGGCCCTCGTGGCGGTGGAGCACCTCGACGCGGCGGCGACGATCGAGGTGACGCCGGCGGCGGCGAGCATCGGGGAGTCGAGCGCGGGCCTGGTCGAGGGCGACACGATGACGTTCGACGACGCGCTCAAGGCGGTGCTCACGGCCTCGGGCAACGACGCCGCCGCGGCCGTGGCGCAGGCGGCCGGGGCGCGGCTGCTCGAGGAGCAGGGCGCAAGCGGCGACGCGCAGGCGTGCGAAGCGGCGTTCGTGGAGGCGATGAACGCCAAGGCGCGCGATCTCGATCTGGCGAACTCCCTGTTCACGAACCCGCACGGGCTGGACTTCGACGCGTTCGCGCAAGGGCAGCACAGCTGCGCGCAGGACGTGGCCGCGATGCTGCGCGCAGCCATGCAGCACGACCTGATCCGCGCGAACATCGGGTACGCGCAGGTGGACATCGTGGTGCAGCGCGGCGGCGTGCCCACCGCGCTCACGCTGACGAACACCGACACGATGCTGGGAAGCTACGCGGGAACCTGCGCCGCCAAGACCGGCTACACGCTGGCCGCGGGGCCGTGCTCGGCCTCGGCGGTGAACCGGGGCGACGGGCACGAGTACTACGCGGTCGTGCTGGGCTCGTCCTCGAAGCCGCAGCGGTTCGCCGACGCCGAGGCGCTCTACGACTGGGTGTTCGCCCACCGCGCCGAACTCGAAGACGAGGCGGAAGCGCGGCCCGAGGAGCGCGAAAGCGCGCCGCCGCAGGTTGACGAGGAGACGTATCAGCTGGTGAACGCGACGAGTTCGACGAAAACCGAGATCGCCGGCGCGGAGGCGTCCTACCCTGTCGTGGCGAAGGTTGCGCACGGCGACTGGACGGACCGCACCGTGGAGGCCACCGTAGCCGACCCGTACGCAGCGGTCACGGTGGCCGCGGGTTCCGAGCGCATCGAGCAGGAGGTCGCCTTCGCCGACGTGCACGGCGACGTGCGGCGCGGCGACGTCGTGGGGCGCATGACCTTTCGCCAGGGAGGGACCGTGCTGTGGGAGGCCGACCTCGTGGCCGTCCGCGACGCGGCCGCCCCCGCCTGGTGGGAAGCGCTCGGCGTGGGCGTGCAGCGCCTCTTCGCCAACCTGACGGGCGCGCCGACGGTGGCCGCGAGCAGCGTCGAGGCGCTCGGGGCCATGAAGGTGTCGTAGCGCGTTACAGCAGATCGTCCGGGTCGACGTCCACGGCCACGTTCGCGTCCTTGTCGGGCTTGCGGCGGCGGAACAGGGGCAGCAGCACACAGGACAGGTCGGCGTCGGTCGGGCACTTCACCACGATGTGCCAGCGGTACGTGCCGCGCAGCTTCGCGAGCACGCACGGCGTGGCGGGCAGCACGCTCCAGCCATCGCCGCCGAAGTCGCGCACGACCTCCTCGAGCCCCGCTTGCAGCTCGCCCGCCACGCGGCGGACGGCCGGCTCGTGCTTGCCCCACACCAGCACGTTCGCCATGCGCACGTAAGGCGGGTAGCCCAGCAGGCGGCGCTTCGGCAGCTCGTCGCGCAGGAACAGCGCGCGGTCGTAGGACGCGGCCGCCCGGATGGGCGCCGCGTCGGCCTCGTAGGTTTGCACGAGCACGCGGCCCGGCAGCTCGGCGCGGCCCGCGCGGCCGGCCACCTGCTCCACGAGGGCGAACGTGCGCTCGGCGGCCCGGTAGTCGGGCAGCTTGAGCATGGTGTCGGCGTTGATGACGCCCACGAGCGTGACGTCTTCGAAGTCGAGCCCCTTCGCAATCATCTGGGTGCCCAGCAGCACGGCCGCGTCGGCGGCGGCGAACTCCTCGAGCAGGCGCTGGTGGGCGCCCTTGCCGCTCGTGGTATCGGCGTCCATGCGCACGATGGGCACCGACGCGCCCACGCCCGGCATGCCGTCGAGCAGCACGCGAAGCTCGGCTTCGACGCGCTGCGTGCCCGCCCCGAACTTCTTGAGGTAGGGGCTGCCGCATTCCGGGCACACGGGCGGCGCCGTCACGCGATGCCCGCAGTGGTGGCAGATGAGGAAGTTGCCGCGCTCGTGGTAGGTGAGCGACGTGGAGCACGAGGGGCACTCGGGCACGAACCCGCATTCGCGGCACAGCAGGAACTTCGCGAACCCGCGCTGGTTGAGCAGCAGCACCGCCTTGCGGCCCGCCGCGAGCTCCTCTTCGAGGGCGCGCACGAGCGGCAGCGCGAACATCGAGCGCGAGCCGCCGCTGAACTCCTTCGCCATGTCCACCACCTGCACTGCGGGCAGCGGCTTGCCGTTGGCGCGCTCGGGCAGGTCCACGTGATGCCACGCCGGGTCCTTCGCGCACGCGTGCAGCGCCTCGATGGACGGCGTGGCCGAGCCCAGCGCCACGGCGGCGCCGGCGCGGCGCGCCATCCATACGGCCACGTCGCGGGCGTGGTAGCGCGGGGCGCTATCCTGCTTGTAGGAGCCCTCGTGCTCCTCGTCGATCACGATGAGGCCGAGGTTCGCGAGCGGCGTGAACAGCGCGCTGCGAGCGCCCACCACCACGCGCGCAGCGCCCGAGCGGATGAAATCCCACTGGTCGTAGCGCTCGCCCTGGCTCATGCGCGAGTGCATGACGGCCACCATGTCGCCGAAGCGGCCGCGGAAGCGCGCGACGGTCTGCGGCGTCAGCGAGATTTCGGGCACGAGCACGCACGCCGTGCGGCCGGCGGCCAGCGTGGCCTCGATGGCCTGCAGGTACACCTCCGTCTTGCCCGAGCCGGTCACGCCGTCCACGAGCACCACCTCGCCCGCGCCGCGCTGCCGCGCGCCGTCGATGGCGGCGAGTGCGGCGGCCTGCCCGGGCGTGAGCGGCGGCTTGGGGCTGGGAACGAAGTCGCCCGCATGCGCCTCGAGCGGCTCCCCCGCCTGCATGCCTCGCATGCGGCGGCGGTGCTCGATGACCACGACGCCCTGCTTCTCAAGCGTTTTGAGCGGCGAGGACACCGCGCCGAACTCGGCGGACAGCTCCGCCACGCGCAGCTCGCCGCGCTCGAGCGCCGCCACGATGGACGCCTGCTTCACGGCGTTCTTGCGCGGCTCGAAGTCGGAAAACGACGGGCCGGGCACCACCCAGCGGTCGTCCACCTCCCCCACCGAGGGCTCTTCGAGCCGCCAGTAGCCGCCCTGCGCCCGCACCATGCGCGGCACGCCGCCCGGCGGCGTGAACAGGCGCACGCACGACGACAGCGGCGCGACGTAGCGCTCCGAGAGCCACTGCGCGCACGCGGCGCCCTCCTCGTCGAAATAGGGGCGGCTCACCGCGCGCACGATGCCCTTGAGCTTGGCGGGGTCGAGCCCCGCGGGCCAGTCGCCGTCGGCGCGCTCGTCGAGGGATATGACGAACCCCACCGCCTGCCGATGCCCGAACGGCACGAGCACGGCGCAGCCCACCTCCACCGGCTGATCGCCCGCGGCGGCCTCGTCGGCGACGGCGTAGGTGTACGGCGCGTCGAGCGCCTGCGTGGGAATGTCGAGGATAATGGATGCAAGTTTCATGCCCCCAGTATACCCCACGGCTCCCGCAGCCGCCGCCCCGCTGGCTCCTCCACCCACATTGCGCAGGAAACCCTTTGGTCGTCCGGCGCGGCTCACGCTCGTCGAACATGATCTTCACCTGCGGTTTTAGACACTATACCGCCGCCGCCAGCGCCTCGATGACGAACTGGTTGAGCGACTCGTTCCTTTCTGCCGCCTTCAATGCGGCGCGCTCGTGCAGTTCAGCGCCGACGCGCACGTTGAACGTCCCCTTGAATGGCTTTTCCGGGTTTTTGCCTTTTTCCTCGCAGAAAGCCAGGTAGTCGTCCACAGCCGCATGGAAGGACTGCACGATCTCCGAGGCGTTGTCGCCCTCGAAGTAGATGGCGTCGCGCATCCCCGCTACGTTGCCGAACAGGTATCCGCCCTCTGCATCGTACGAGACGAGCGCCGTATAGCCTCGATACCTCAGCGCGTTTCCCACGTTCATCTCCTTCCCGCCTCTTTCAAGAAAGCGGCCATCGTGCGCACAGCCGCAGCACGCATCTCGCTACCTGGATGGGGCACATGCATGAGCAGCATTCGCCCATCGCTTTCCCGATAAAAGCGAATGCGGGAACCCGACGTTTTTCCCTTGCCGTCGAGCGCGAATCCGTACCAGGCCATCACCCGCACCGCATCGTCGAAACAAAACGTCCGAGGACAAGCCATCAGTCGGGCAGCGAGCCGCTCGACGCTCGTCATGACGGTTCCTTTAGTTGCAACTGAATTATAGTTGCAATACGTGGAAAACTCAAGGGACGTCTCGCCAACACGGCCATCGGGCACCTCCCGCCCGCCTTGCGAAGCGGCTTATCGCGAACGCGCAAGGCGTATTCCGTTGCTCAGAGGATCTTGCGGGCGTGGTACGGGCGGCGCGGAACCCCGCCGCCATCTATGGGCGTCGCGCAGAGACCGCCCTGCGGGACGGCTTGCGAGCGATGCGCCTGCACTGGCTCTTTTCGTTGGACGCAGTATAACACAAATAAACGTACATTTGTACTCTTTTAATAAGAATCCCCTGTAGACCAAAGCCGGCCCGCGGAAAGCGGGCCGGAATCGGAACCGAAGCAGGGAGTTAGTTTACGCCAGGCCGCAGGCCTTTCGCAGGGCGTCGGCCTTGTCGGTGCGCTCCCAGGTGAACTCGGGCAGCTCGCGGCCGAAGTGGCCGTAGGCGGCGGTCTTGCGGTAGATGGGGCGGCGCAGGTCGAGGGCGTCGATGATGGCGCCGGGGCGCAGGTCGAACGCGCCCTCGACGGCGGCCATGATGTCGGCCTCGGGCACCGCGTTCGTGCCGAAGGTGTCGATCATCACCGAGACGGGGCGCGCCATGCCGATGGCGTAGGCCAGCTGCACCTCGCAGCGCGCGGCGAGGCCGGCGGCCACCACGTTCTTGGCCACCCAGCGCGCGGCGTAGGCGCCCGAGCGGTCCACCTTCGTGCAGTCCTTGCCGGAGAAGGCCCCGCCCCCGTGGCGGCCCATGCCGCCGTAGGTGTCCACGATGATCTTGCGGCCGGTGAGGCCCGCGTCGCCCATGGGGCCGCCGATGACGAAGCGGCCGGTGGGGTTCACGTAGATCTCGGCGTCCGGCGACAGCGCCACGCCCTCGCGCGCCAGGACGGGCATGACCACCTGGTCGACGACGGCCGCGTACAGCTCGTCGTGCCCGACCGACTCCGCATGCTGCGTGGACACCACGACCTTCTCCACGCGCACGGGGCGGCCGCCCTCGTAGCGCACGGACACCTGCGTCTTGCCGTCGGGGCGCAGGTACGGCAGCGTCCCGTCCTTGCGCACCTCGGCCAGGCGCTCGGCCAGGCGGTGCGACAGGTAGATGGGCAGCGGCATGAGCGTGGGCGTCTCGTCGCAGGCGTAGCCGAACATCATGCCCTGGTCGCCCGCGCCGATGCGCTCGTAGGGGTCGTCGTCGCCGGCGAGGCCGTGCTGGGCCTCCCAGCTCTCGTCGACGCCCTGCGCGATGTCGGGGCTCTGCTCGTGGATGGCGTTGAGCACGCCGCACGTGTCGCAGTCGAAGCCGTACTTCGCGCGGTCGTAGCCGATGTCGGAGAGCACCTCGCGCACGATGGCCGGCACGTCGACGTAGGCCTGCGTGCGGATCTCGCCCGTGACCATCACCATGCCGGTGGTGGCCAGCGTCTCGCAGGCGCAGCGCACCTGCGCGGGATCGGCGGCCTGCCCGCCGGGGGCCACGTAGCCGGCGGCGGCGAGCTCGATCTCCTTGGCGAGGATCGCGTCGAGGACGGCGTCCGAGATCTGGTCGCACACCTTGTCGGGGTGCCCCTCGGTAACGGATTCGGATGTGAACAGATATGATGAAACTTCGGCCATGAATTCCTCCTTCATCGGTGTAGGCCGGACCACCTTGGCATGTACAGCCAGGTTGGTGTCGGGATCATTGAGCCAACTCTCTCCCCCGACTCTTGATAAAACGGGAACCGCGCAAGCGGCCGGAACGCCCGTAAACCTTGCCGATGGTACCCTGAAAGCGACATCCGCGCAAGGGCGAATGCACGGCAAGCGCGCAACCACCACGACTGCCCGGACGGCGCCTCCGGCTTCCGCTCGCAGCCGCGCCCGGCGGAGCGCCCGAAGGGGGTCTATTAAATGAAAAAGTAAATGCATTCTGAGTGCGTTTAGTCATGCAACCGCAAGACGCATCCCATAGCAATCGCATGGCCAGTACGCACGTCGCAGTAGCTTTGATATCAAAAAGGGCATTCTTTCCGCGGAGTCACCCCATGGGCTCGCTCACGAAATATCGAGTCCCGTGTTAGACGTCTTGTCTTGATACCCATGCTCTAGGACTTTTGAATTGCTGTCTTCGTTGCCGCCACTCTGTTTTTGATTTTTACAATCTTGAACGGCTTGTTGAACTTTTTCAATCGAGTTTTCGATAGAATTTCCGTCCTTTTCGCACATAATGATCCCTCTTTCAACAGTGTTTACATTGACGTGATATTACCTTCGCAAGCTCGCGGCTTTATGAACCGTTGCCAAACCGTTTCACCAGTTCAAGACCTATTAGGTGTAAAATATGCTCTAAAAAATGCCCGCATCCGATGACGCGGAAGTAACCTCAAGGATACCTTCATTAGACAGCGAGACGGTCACACTCTCCCCGTCACTTACATTACCAAGCATGCGCCTTACCTCGCCAGCAGTCACGACCACTGCGAATTTCTCTGATGAGGATTTCTCCAACACTTTCTGCGCCTTTTCCTGAGGGGTTCCCACCCTCTCCATATAGGCGAGCTCGTAGCGTCGCTCCGAGTACATGGATCGCGCGCGCGACAACTCCCTCACCTCGCGCGGGCTTGCCCCGCCCTCCATGGCCATCAGGATCGCCGTCTGCGTCATGCTGTAGTCGCCAGCCGTACCCGGGACGCCGGCCCGCTCGAATATCCGCTGAACGATTTCCCTCAGCGAACGAGATGCGAGCCTCTTGCCGGCGCTCCTGTTTGAGAGCGAAGTGAAGAGAGGATCCCCCTCCACCGCGCCGCTGCGAAAGGAGAGGTGCTTTTCCAGGGCCAAGGCGACCTTGTTCGTCAAAAGCACCACCGAGCTGGGTCGGCCTTTCGCCTCGGGCACCCTCACCACGCTACTCCCCGGGGAGTGCAAGACGTCCCCTACGTTCGCCGAGGTGATTTCGCGAGGGCTCATGGCGGCGAGCAGGGAAAGATGCACGATGGCGCTGTCCCTCGCGCGGACGTCGGCTTTCCCGGCGGATTCGGAAGCCTGCAGGACGGCGTTCGACTGGGACGCAGTGAGTCCCTTTCGCTTTGCCATGCTGGAAGCCGGCACAAAGGGGATCCGCTTCGCTATGTTGCCAATGCCCTGCTCGGCGTCCAGCCACTCGTAAAAGCGCCTTAGAGACGAAAGAGTGTGGTTCACAGTTCCCGGCGAGTACAGCGTCTGCATCCATCTTGAGAAGAGGATCATGTCGTCCCTCGTCGCGGCCTCGAAAGGCACAAGCCGGGCCTCCAGATAGCGGCCAAACAGCTCAATCTCGTGCCGGTATATCCGCTTCGTTTCGCTCGCGGCGCCGCAGTCGGCAAGGAAGCCGTCGAGGAGCCGCCGGTCTATCGGGTGCTCTGAAAACAACGAAGCCCGCCTCCCTAGAGTCTCGCCTGTATGGATTGTATCATTGAGGAAAGCCTTCTGGGCCGGAAGGAGGTGTTCAAAGTGCCCAAGAAGAAGAACGGACAACTGAGCGCAGGGGATCGGATGGTCATCGAACAAGGGCTCAGGGAGTCCGCCAAGATCCCGGACATCGCTAGAAGGCTGGGCGTGGAGCCTTCGACGGTCGCCAGGGAGATCAAGCGCAATCGCGTGGGAGAGAGCCCGTCGTTCCCCGTCGCAGGGGAACGGAACGTATGCCTCAAGAAGGACTCGTGCCATTCGCACGGCTTGTGCGGGAGCGGATGCACGGAGCCGTGCAGGAAATGCAACAAGAGCCTATGCAACGTCATATGCCTCGAATTCGCGGAGAACGAATGCCCATGGCTCGGCAAGCCGCCGTTCGTCTGCAACGACTGCCGCCGCCGGTACGGGATGGGTTGCGAGTATGGCTTCCGGTTCTACGACGGCAGGCTCGCCCATGAGATGGCCGAAAAGAGGAAGACCGAATCGCGAGCAGGGATAAACGCCACACGCGAGCAGCTGGAGGAGATGGCGGGCTTCGTGCGCCTGCTGCTGAAGCAAGGGCAAAGCCCCGAGCACATCTGGTCGTTTTACGGGGATCAGCTTCCGATGTCCCTGAGAACCTTCTACAACTACGTCGAGCTGGGCGTCTTCGACAGCATAGTGAACCTCAACCTGCCGAAAAAGGTCGCGTTCAAGGTGCGTAAGAAGAAATCCGACCCGCCGATGCCGCACCATGATCTTTCGGGACGCATTTACGAAGATTTCATTAACTTGTCGCTGGATACTCAAATGTCGGCGGTCGAGATGGACTGCGTGGAGGGGAAGCGGGGCGAGAAGCCGACGATACTGACGTTGCTGTTCCGCCGCTTCGGCTTGCAGATCATGATGTACCTGTCTGCACAGACGCAAGAAGAGGTCCGTAAGGCGCTGGACTCGATCGAACGCCTGATAGGGCCGAAAGCTTTCAGGGAATGGTTCGGGGTCATCCTTACGGACCGGGGTTCGGAATTCCTCGACTTCAACGGAATAGAGGAGTCATGCAAAGGCAAAAGGAAGCGGTGCCGCGTGTACTACTGCGACCCGATGAAGTCGGGCCAGAAAGGCCGCTGCGAGAAGAACCACGTGGAACTGCGTAAGATCCTGCCGAAGGGCACGTCGTTCCAGAACCTGACCCCGCGCAAGCTCGCCGTCGTCTGCTCACACGTCAACTCCTACGGACGGCCGTCGCTCGGCGGCAAATCACCGTACCAGCTGGCCAGCCAGGTGCTCCCCGCCGACCTGCTCGACGGGCTCGGCATCGAGCAGGTCGAACCGAAAGACGTGATCATGAAGCCGACGGCAATCGACCTGAAGCAACCGTAGCAAAAAAGAACCCTCGCCAACTGACGAAGGGCCTGGAAGGCGAACAACCTCATAAAGACGAACACGCACTCCTTGCGGCATTGCCGATGCAATAAGTCTTGCAATTCAATCAACAGGGGCATCTATCAGCATGTACTATCCCCATAATGCGCACACAGAGAAAGGAGCATCCGATAGAGTTGCAAGACTAACCGCACGCCTAACTCATGAGAAAAAGAGTATAATTGCAGCAGTAAACGCATGGCTCCGCAAAACACACAAAGATACGTGCATTTCGGATTGCAATTAACCCCCGAAGGGGGTCGCGCAAAGGTGGCGCGCAACCGCCGTTCCTGTGGCGATACGGCAACTTCCTCGATCGGGCCGCGCAGCTCATGGTACACTTTTCGGCTGAAACCTAGCCCCCGCCCCGAGGCGCGCGATGCCTCGGAAGCGGTGTTCCGAAAGGACGCACCATGCCCACCAATGCCGACTACACGCACGAGTACTTCCAGATCATGGACGAATTGGGCGGCGACATCGCCGGACGGCGCGCCGCGTACGACTACATGCAGCGCTCCACGGCCATCGTGCACCACCAGGTGGTGGCCTGCTCGTTCATCCCGCGCCTGTTCAACAAGAAAACCTACGAGGTGATGAAGGACACGGCCGAGACGGCGCACCGCATCCTGTGCAAGGTCATCGAGCACTACCTGGACGACCCCGAATACCGCCGCGCCTTCGACTTCGACCCGCGCCTCGAGGAGCTCATCCTGCTGCCGCGCGGCTACGCGTCGGTGCTGCCGTTCGCGCGCGTGGACACGTTCATCGACGAGGACGACTACCGCGTGAAGTTCTGCGAGTTCAACGCCGACGGCTCCTCGGGCATGAACGAGAACCGCGAGATCACCACGTCGGTGGCGCAGTCCGAGACGTTCAAGCGCTTCTCCGAGCGCCATCAGGTGCAGGGCTGCGAGCTGTTCGAATCGTGGGTGCAGGCGTTTCTGGACATCTACGCCACCTACGAGCGGCGCGTCGACAACCCGCGCATCGCCATCTGCGACTACCTCGAGAACGGCGTGGTCGACGAGTTCCACATCTACGCCGACCTGTTCCGCCAGCGCGGCGTGGAATGCGTCGTGGCCGACGTGCGCGATCTGGCCTTCGACGGCGAGGTGCTGCGCGACAAGGACGGGCAGCGCGTGGACGCCATCTGGCGCCGCTGCGTGACGAACGACGTCATCGACCATTGGGACGACTCGCAGGAGCTGCTCAACGCCGTGCGCGCCGAAAAGGTGGCGCTCATCGGCAGCTTCGCAGGGCACATCGTGCACGACAAGCAGATTTTCAAGGTGCTGTTCGACGAGCGCACCGTGGCCTTCCTCGACGGCGACGAGATCTCCTTCATCGAGGAGACGGTGCCGATGACGGCCTTCCTCGACGACGACTACATCAACGTGCCGCAGATCCGCGCGAACAAGGACGAATGGATCATCAAGCCCACCGACCACTACGGCGCCGACGACGTGTACGCCGGCTGCTCGGTCTCGCAGGAGGAGTGGGAAGCGCTCATCGACAAGTTCGCGAACGGCCGCGCCGGCTTCCCCTTCATCGTGCAGCGCTACATCCGTCCCTTCAAGACCGAGACGCTGCCGCCCGACACGGGCATCGACGAGCTGCCCGACGACGAGGTGTCCGACGAACCGAAGCGCTACAACAACCTGAACGGCCTGTACCTCTACGACGGCATGTTCACCGGCGTGTTCAGCCGCCTCGGCCCCCTGCCGACGATCTCGAAGGACATGCAGGGGATGACCGCCGCCACGATCTGGGTGGATTAGGGAGAAAGGGGGCCGCGCCGCAAGCGGTGCGACCCCCTTTCTTTGGCGCGCCCGACAGCGCGCCTGGTCGGCGGCGCTTCACGCGCCGACCGAGAGGACATGGGGGATTGTTTGGTCGGCGCGCGTGAGCGCCGCCGACCTGCGCGCCAAAGGGCGCGCCATGAGTTTGGGAGAAGGAAGAATTATGTCCAACCTGATCAACAAGGTGGCGGCAGTTGTTGCCGTCGTGTCGCTGGCGGTGACGCTTGTGGCGGCGGGATTCGTTGCGTGCGCAGCGTTTCCGCAGACCACGGAGATGCTTGCGGGGGCGTTCTCGGGCAAGGGGAATCCCGACACGCCGTTTTCGCACGACGAGCTCGTGCATGCGGCGGTGGTGACGCGCGATTACACGGTGGGCTCGAACGACCGCGAGGCCGTGTTCGCCATGCTGCACGACATCAACGAGGGCGCGAACACGCGCTACGCGACGGCCGACGAAACGGGCCTCGCCGCCGCGCCCGAGCAGTACACGCTCACATCCGACGCGCTGTCGCACCTCGACGACGTGTACCGCGTCGTGGTGGCCGCGCGCATCGCGCTCGCCGTCATCGCGCTGCTGGCCGTGGCCGCCTGCGCCCACGTGGCCATCCGCGTGGGGCGCCGCGCGCTCGGCGGCGTGCTTTTGGCCGCGGGCATCGTCGTGGTGGCGGCCTTCGCGCTGTTGGCCGCATGGGTGGTCGTGGACTTCAACGGCTTCTTCGCCGCCTTCCACTCGCTGTTCTTCGCAAGCGGCACCTGGACCTTCTCCTACGATTCGCTGCTCATCACCATGTATCCTCCCGAATTTTGGATGGGGATGGGGGCCGTGTGGCTTGCGGCCACCGGCTTGTTGTCTATACTGGCAATCGTGGTCGGCGCCCTGCTGCGCCGCCGCACGCCCGCCCGCTAGGCGCGGGCCCACGCACGACGAACGACGAGACGTAAAGGATCCGCTCCATGACCAACGCAACCGACGCGCGCGTTCGCGTGCGCTTCGCACCCTCCCCGACCGGCCGCCTCCATGTGGGCGGCGCGCGCACGGCCATCTACAACTGGGCGTTCGCCCGCGCGATGGGCGGCGACTTCATCCTGCGCATCGAGGACACCGACCCCGAGCGCTCCACCGAGGAGAACGTGCAGGTCATCCTCAACGCCATGAAGTGGCTCGGCCTCGACTGGGACGAGGGCCCCGAGGTGGGCGGCCAAGCCGGCCCCTACTTCCAGACGCAGCGCATGGACACGTACGCCGCGGCGCTCGAGCTCATGAAGGAGCGCGGCAGCGTGTACCCCTGCTTCTGCACGAAAGAGGAGCTCGACGCCAAGCGCGCCGCCGCCGAGGCGAACGAAGGCGGCTACGCGGGCTACGACCGCACGTGCCGCGACCTCGACCCCGCCGAAGCCGCCCGCCGCATCGAAGCCGGCGAGCCGCACGTGTGGCGCCTGCGCGTGCCCGAGAACCACGGGCCCATCGAGTTCGACGACGCCGTGTACGGCCACGTGAGCTTCCCCGCCGAGGTGATGGACGACATGATCGTCGTGCGCACCGACGGCTCCCCCACCTACAACTTCGCCGTGGTGTGCGACGACGCCAACATGGGCGTCACGCACGTCATCCGCGGCGACGACCACCTGTCCAACACCCCGCGCCAGATCCTCATCTACGAGGCGCTCGGTTTCGACGTGCCCACGTTCGCGCACCTGTCGATGATCCTCGGCCCCGACGGCAAGAAGCTGTCGAAGCGCCACGGCGCGGCCTCGGTCGAGGAATTCTGCGAGCGCGGCTACCTGCCCGACGCCATGGTGAACTTCCTCGCGCTGCTGGGCTGGTCGCTCGACGGCGAGACCACGCTCATCGACCGCGCCACGCTGTGCGAGAAGTTCAGCCTCGACCGCGTGACCAAGAAGGACGCCGTGTTCGACGAGACGAAGCTCGACTGGATGAACGGCCAGTACGTCAAGGACATGGGAGCGAACGCCTGGGTGCAGGCATCGCTGCCGTGGCTGCTCGAGATCGGCGCCACGCCCGAGGACATCGCGGCGCGGCCGGATTTCTACCTGGGCCTGTACCCGCTCGTGGCCGAGCGCCTCACGCGCCTCGACGACGTGGCGAACAAGCTGGCCTTCATGTTCTGGGGGCCCGAGGTGCGCGAGCTCGACGAGAAGAGCGTGACCAAGGTGCTGAAGAAGGAAGGCGCCCGTGCCGATGAAGCCCTGGCCGCCTGCCGCAGCGTGCTGGCCGACGAGAGCGTTGCCTGGGAGGCCGAGCCGCTCCAGGAAGCGTGCCGCGCCCGCGGCGAAGAGCTCGAGCTCAAGCCGAAGCTGCTGTTCCAGCCGTTGCGCGTGGCCGTCTGCGGCAACATGGTGTCGCCGCCGCTGTTCGAGAGCATCGAGCTTCTGCCCCGCGAAGACGTGCTGGCCCGCATCGATTACGTGACGAAAGAGGTGTTCGGTGGCTGACGCCCCTGACAACATGCCCGAGCAGGCCGACGGCCCCTCCGCCGACGCGGAGAGCCGCCCCAACCAGATCGTCGTGCTGCGCGACTACTGCACGCGCACGCACGGCGCGGCATGCGACCGCTGCGCGCTGGCCTGCCCGCACGACGCGATCAGCTTCGCGGAGGACGGCCGTCCGGTCATCGACGCGGATGCGTGCACGCGCTGCGGCATCTGCCTGGGTATCTGCGACGCGTTCTCCTCCTCGCGCGTCACGATGATCGACGTGCACGCGCGCATCCGCCGCATCGCCCTGCGCGGCGAGGACGTGGTGCTCACCTGCAAGGAGAACATCTTCCCCGGGCTCGAGCCGGCCGCGAACGTCGTGGTGCTGCCGTGCCTGGCATGCCTGTCGCCCGAGTTCTGGACGCTCGTGCTGACCGAGAACATCCCCGTGCGCATTTCCGCCGACCTGGCCTACTGCGCCGAGTGCGACCGCGCCGGCGACATGGGCGAGATGCTGTACTCCCACGCCGTGCAGACGGCCGAGGAGTGGAGCGGGCAGAGCGTGGGCTACCTCGACGTGATCCCCGAGAAGGAGAACCTCGTCAAGGATCTGGCCAACCCCGAAGGCGTCGACCGTCGCAGCGCGTTCACGAACCTCGTGGGCGATGTGGGCGACATCGCGTCGGGCAAGCGCCGCCTGCGCAACTCCGAGGTGCTGCAGCAGTTCTACGAGCGCAAGGAGCGCGCCCGGGCGCGGGCGCGCCTCAACCTCGTCGACGGCGTGCAGTTCAACGAGTTCGTTCCCGCCGGCCGCACGAAGAAGACCATGTGGCCGAAGCGCCAGCTGCTGCTGGAAGCCATCGACCGCAATCCCGACATCGCCGAGCGCGTGCCGGTGGTGATCTCGGAAACCGACTGCAGCCTCTGCACGAATTCCCTCGCCTGCGTCGAAGCCTGCCCCACGGGCGCGCGCTTCCCCAGTCCCGATGACGGCACCCTCGACTACGACGCGCGGTACTGCATCGGCTGCGGCCTGTGCGTGAACGCGTGCCCGCACGGCGCCGTGGAACTCGTCGAGACCACGGCCGCCGTGTTCGCGCCCGACGAAGACGAGCATCCGCAAGCTTAAACCCGCCCGCCCCAAGGCAAGGAGCCTCGCATGACCGCACCAGAAGAGCCCACGTTCCCGAGCGACGATCAGAACGCGCAGGGCAACGACGCCCCGCAGCAGCCCGCACCGGCGGCTCCCGGCGCTCCCGTGCCGCCTCCGCCGCCCGGGCAGCAGCCGTATGCGCCGCAGCAGCCCTGCGGCGCGCCGTACGGGCAGGCCCCGCAGCAACCGCAGCCGCAGCAGCCCTACGGGTACGGCCAAACCCCGCAGCAGCCGTACGGGCAGCAACCCTACGGCGCCGCCCCGCAGCCGCCCTACCCGGGCTATCCGGCGCAGCCGCCGTACCCCGTCGCGCCCGAGCAGCCCAAGAAGAAGGTGTGGCCGTGGGTGCTCGGCGGATGCCTCGTGGCGTTCGTGCTGTTCGTCGGCGGGTTGGTGGGATGCGTGTCGTGCGCCGTCATGATGGGCGAGCGCTACGACAGCTCCTATTACGGCTACTCCGATTCCTACGACGACTACGATTACCGCTACAACTACCCCTACGACGATTCCGACAGCGGGGATTATTCGGGCCAGCTCACCTACGAGAGCATCAAGGAGGCGGCCGGCAACCTGCCGAACAACGTCATCGACGGGAAGTGCACGTCGGGCGTGTACCGCGTAGGCGCGGGTGCCGATATCGAACCGGGCCGCTACTTCTTCGAGGGCAGCACGGGCGAAGAGGGCTACTTCTCGGTGTTCGACGGCAACGGCTCCGGCGGCTACGACATCCAGTCGGCCGTGGCCTACTTCGGCAACTACTTCGCCGACCTCGAGGAAGGCGACCTCGTCGTGTTCATGGGAGCGGCCAACGACCGCATGTACCTGGCCGACGAAGCCGACTTCAAGCCCGAAGCGCCCTACGAGTGCGGCCTGTTCCTCGTGGGCACCGACATCCCGGCCGGCACGTACACCGTGACGACGCAGGACGAGGCCGCGGCCGTCGCGGACAGCGAGAGCGCCGCCTTCGTCATGAAGGACCTCGCCTTCGACGACGACTCCATCACCGACACGAAGTACGTGGTGAAGGGCGGCTCGCAGACCATCACCGTGCAAGACGGCGAGTGGCTCGAGCTGTACGCCGCCACGGCCACCCCCGCGGAATAGAAAGGCGCGCCATGCTTCCCGACCATCCCACGCGCGACGAGATCGAGGCCGTGTTCGCGAACGACCGGTTCGCAACCGAGGCGGCGGGGTGCCGCGTGGTGGAGGGCGCGCGCGGGCGCGCCGTGTGCGAGATGGTGCTGGGAGACGTGCACAAGAACGCCATGGACAACGTCATGGGCGGCGCCATCTTCACTCTGGCCGATTTCGCGTTGGCCATCTGCTGCAACATCGGAGAGGAGCCCACCGTATCGGTGGACTCCTCCATCAGCTTCTTCCGCTCCACGAAGGGCGCGAAGCTCACCGCCACGGCCATCTGCGACAAGCCGGGACGCCACCTGGGATTCTACACGGTGCTCGTCGAGGACGACCTGGGCAAGGCCATCGCGAAGATGACCGCCACCTGCTACCGCTAAACCGACGTGTCGGCCTCGAACACGAGGTCGACCACATCCTGCTGCGAGTGCGCATCGAGCTTCGCGTAGATGTGCTTCACGTGGGTCTTCACCGTGTTCTGTGATATCACCAGGTGCTCGGCGATGTAGGCGCCGCTGCGGCCGCGCGCCATCAGCTTGAGCACCTCCTCTTCCCGGCCCGTCAGCCCGCGCAGGGCCGCCAGACGCTCGCAGCGCCGTTCCACCGCGGCCGCAGGATCGACCTCCACAGGCGGCGCGGCGGTTACCGCCGGGACCTGCGACGCCCCTTCCGCCTCGTCCGGCGACACGCCGTCGACGGACTCCTCGAAGCTGAAGCTGCGCAGCCCAATGAGGCAGTACGCCACGAGCGCGAACGCGAGGGCGACGGCGATGGCGTCGGGCACGACCGGGTTCACCGCTGAGAACGAGCGGGCCGACGAGCCCACGATCAGCCCGACGAGCGCACCCAACGCGGCCGCCAGACGACCGCCCGCCAACGCAACGAGCGCGCGCGACGGATCGAGGAAGCCGCGCCGAGCGAGAACCGCCCACACGAGGATGGCGAAGCATTCCGAACCCGCCATGAGCAGGGTGTTCGACACATGGGACAGCGCCACGGCCGCGCCGACGGCCGCCTGTCCGACGAAGGGCACCACGAGCAGCCCGGCCAGCACGAGCAGCAGCCCGAAGTGGAACGCGACGTCGATGCGGTTCTTCGAGAAGCGCGAGGCGATCGCGCATACGAGCACCGCGGCGAAGAGCGCGGCGTAGCTGAGGCCCGCGCCGCCGCGCTCGCCGAACACCGCGAACGTGGCATAGCCCGACACGATGCCGAGCGCGAAGATCACCGCGAACAGGACGGGAGAGCCCGCACGCGTCCCGGCGCGCCACGAGCGGCGGACGGGGGCCGGTTGCGCGACGGCGGCGCAGAGTACCTCGAGGGCCGCGCTCCCCCGCGCATGCCCGAGGGCGAACGCGACTCCGAACGCGACGAGCGCGAACCCGAGCAGTGCAGCGCGCGCGTAGGGAAGCCCGCTCATGAAGGGCATGGCGAACTCGGCGATGACGAAGACGAGGGCGAACGACGAGAACACCGTGCGCAAGCAGGCCGAGCCATCCATGCGCGCGAGGCACGATCCCGCGAGCACCACGAGCCACGCCGCGCCGAGCGACACGAGCAGCCAGCCCGCGAGCACGGCCACGGACGAGTGCTCGCCGCAGCCGTAGCCGATGAGCGCGATGCCGACGACGAACGAGGCGAGGAGCAGCCACGGGGTTGCGGCAGCGCGCAGCAACGACGGCCGCTTCGCCGCGACGAGCAGCAGGGCGGCCAAGGCGAGCGCCGATGCCAGGGCGTTGGCGAAGCCCGCGTACGAGGGGTACGGGCCCGCGGCAGGGCTCGCCAGCATGGTGAGCGTCAACGCGCAGAGTTCCAGCGCGGCAAGCAAAGCGATGCACCGCGGCTGGAAAGCCTCCCCGTTCCTCACGCTGCCCGCTCCCCCTTTTCCGTCGACCTCGGCCGCATCACCGAAGCGGCGCATCCAAATTGAGCACTATTATAGGGAACCTGCGCGCCGTCGCCCCGAGACGCCCGCACCTGCGCGGCAAGTCCACAGACGGCGGGCGGGTTGACGGGCTCGCAGCCGTCACGGGCGTGGCGCGGCATCCTCCATCCGGGAGAAGAAGCCGTGCGCGTTCTCGAAGAACACCTTGTCGGCAATCGGACGGCCGAACTCGCGTGCCAACAGCTCGTGGAGGGCGCCGATGCTGCTGCACGGGTTCAGCCAGCTGGGCACGTCGCAGCCGTCGTAATCGCTGCCGAGCGCGAGCACGTGCTCGCCCGCCGTCTCGAGGACGTGGTCGACATGGCGCAGCACGTCATCGCGGGTCGGGTCGGCATGGGCATCGCTCAAAAACTGCACGCAGAAGTTGAGGCCCGCGATGCCGCCGCGGTCGGCCAACTCGCGCAGCTGCCAGTCGGCGAGATTGCGCGGGTGCCCGCACACGGCGCGCGCGTTGGAGTGCGAGGCGGCGAACGGCCGGTCGGCCACGTCGCACACGTCCTTGAACCCCGCGTCGTTGAGGTGCGACACGTCCACCACGATGCCGCGCCGCTCGAGCTCGCCCACCATCGCGCGGCCGAACCCGGTCAGGCCGTGGCGCGTGTCGTTGCCGCTGCCCAGCGCGTTCGGGCCGTTCCACGTGAGGGTCAGCATGCGCACGCCCGCATCGGCCAGCGCATCGAGCCGGACCTCGGCCTGCTCGTCGTCTTCGAGAAACGACGCGCCCTCCACGGTGAACAGCGCCGCCGTCTTGCCCGAGGCGTGGATCGCGTCTATCTCGAGGCACGTGCGCGCCAAGGCCAGCTTGTCGCCGCAGCGGTCGAGCTCGCGCTCGAGCACGCCGCGCACGCGTTCGAACAGGCCCCATGCCGCCTCGCCGTGCACCTCGTCGGGAATGAACGCCGCGAAGCACTGGCACCACGCGAACCCTTCGGTGTGCGCGAGCGAGATATGCGCGTCGTTGTCGGCGAGCGTGGCCATGCGATGGCGCGGCACGGCCGCATCGTGCTCGGCGAAGCCGCCCGGCACGGACGGATCGCCCGAAAACGCGATGCGGTCGAGCGTGTCGCAGTGCAGGTCGAACACCCGCAGCTTGCCGGCCGCCGCCTGCCCGCGCTCCCGCGCGATGCGGCCCGCCTCCTCAGTCGCCAACTCCTCCAACGTGAGAAACGCGCCCATCGGATCATCCCTTCGTCTCGAACCATCGCACCTTCGCCTTGCACGCCGAGCCTTCGGCCCTTGCTCCCGTCACGATAGCACAAACCGCACCGATTGCCTTCCCCGATCCGATCTGCTATATTTAACCGAAAGGTTAAACGTTGTGGCGGAGGACGACGCGCGCGTCATGGGCATCCAGGAAACACTCAAGGCTTTGTCCGATCCCGTTCGACGGGAGATTTTGGAGCACCTCAAGCACGAGCGCATGGCGGCAGGCGAGATCGCCGAGCTGTTCGACATCTCAGCCCCCGCGATCTCGCGGCACCTGTCGGTGCTGAAGAACGCAGGCCTCGTGCGCGACTACCCCGAGGGACGATTCATCTATTACGAGTTGAAAGCCTCCGTGCTCGAAGAGACGCTGCTATGGATTGCCAACCTGAAGGAGCAGAACCTATGAAAACCATCTATCGGGTCGTGTATCTCCTGGTCGCGCTCAACGTCATCATGGATGCGGCTTTCCTCTTGCTGATGCCCGACCAGGTTCCCGTGCACTTCGGAGGCAACGGCGATGCGAACCGCATCGGCAGCAAGTACGAGCACCTGTGGCTCCCCGCGCTCGCGCTCGTGTTCGGCCTGGGCCTCGCCTTCACCGCGAAGCGGAGCGACCCACGCGACGCCAAGAAGCTCTTGAAGGGCGACGTCGTTCTGTTGGCCCTGCTGGCGGTTTTCTCACTCTACATGTTCGCCAACGCGTTTCCCAATGACGGCTCGCCCTTCGCCGCGTTCGACTTCAACGTGAGCCGAGGCAGCGCGCTCGTCGCCGGCATCGCGTTCATCGCCTGCGGAAACATTATGCCGAAATCGGATCGGAACGACTCCTTCGGACTGCGCACGCCCTGGAGCCTCAGCAACGCCGAAGTGTGGCGCAAGGCGCAACGCTTCGGCGGACGCGCGATGATCGTCGCAGGCGCGCTCACGCTGATCGGCGGAGTCGTGCTCCCGACCGACCTCGTCATGCCCGCCATGGTTGCCATACTCCTGGTCGCGGCCGCGGTCAGCATCGTTGCGACCTACGTGCTATACCGCGCCCACTACACGCACTCGGAGTAGTCTTCCTCAGCCGCTTCCTGCGAGGCGGCGGGGTCTTCGGTGGTGACGAGGAACACCATGGCTATCATGAGGGCGCAGCCCGCGAGGTCGGCGCCCGTGAACGCCGTGGCCAGCCACAGCGCCGAGAACACCGTGGCGCTGACGGGTTCGACGGCCCCGAGCAGGCTGCCCTGCACCGAGCCCACCACCGACACGCCGTGCAGGTACAGCGCGAACGCGGCGAACGTGCCGATCACGATGAACGCCGCGAACACGAGCAGCCCGGCCGCGTCGAGCGCCGGCAGCGCGAGCGGCTGCCCGAACGCGGCGCCGCCGAAGTAGACCGCCGTGGCCACGACGCCGCCGGCGAGCATGCCGAGGCCCGTCACCGCGAAGCTGCCCCAGCGCGCGAACAGCTTCTTTGGGTACATGATGTAGAACGCCACCGATAACCCGTTCGCGATACCCCAGATCAAACCCACGAGGGGCAGCGACAGCGCGCTCGGGTCGCCCTGTGTGGCGATGAGCCACGTGGCCGCCACCGCAGCGACCAGCCCGACGATCTCGCGCATGCGCGGCAACCGCCGCATGAACAGGCACGTGGCAAGCATGACGAACGCGATGCCGGTGGTCTGCAGCACGGTGGCCGTGCCGGCGTTCGTGTACCCGATGACGATGGTGTAGGTGATCTGGCACAGGAACAGCCCCACGCCGCCGAAGACGGCGAGCTGGCCCACCGTGCGCCGGTCGCCCAGCATGGCGCGCAGCTGGGCGCGGTTGCGCACGACGAGCACCGCGAGGAACAGCGCGCCGGCGCCCAGCATGCGCACGGCGGTAATGAACGAGGGCGTGATGTCGTAGTTAGCCAGCAGGAACTGAGCGCACGCGCCCGAGAAGCCCCAGAGGGCCGCGCCCACGAGCGCGCAGAGCACGCCCTTCGTATGGCGGCGCCGGAACACGGACGCCCCCTCGGCTATGCGCTCCCTCATGCCAGCTCCTCGAGGAACTGCGCCACGGGACCCAGCAGGTTGTCGCCCTCGTCCAGCTTGAAGTGGCGCAGGGGCAGCGACAGCTTCCGCTTGTCGGCCAGGTAGCGGCCGCCCGAGCGGCGCAGGCCCGTCATCTTGTCGCGCGCGATGTCGATGGGCTCCACCACGAGCTTGCCGCCCGTCACCGACACGGTCTTGATGTGGTGCTCGTTGGCGTAGGCCTTGATGCGCGCCTTCTCCAGCAGGTTCTTCGCCGCCTGCGGCATGTCGGGGCGCTTGGCGGCCAAGTCGGCGCGCACGTCCTCGACGGCCTGCTCGGTGGCGGCCGACGCGATCTTGCGGTACCACAGCACGCGCTCGTCGGCGTCGGGCACGTACTCTTCCGGCAGGTAGGTGTGCCCCGGCACGTTCACCGTGATGTCGCTGAGCGCGGGCGGCAGCGCGTCCATCGCCTTGAGGTCGCCTTCGCGCGTGGCGCTCACGGCCTGGTTCAGCATCTGCGCGAACAGGTCGAAGCCCACCGCGCTCATGTTGCCCGACTGCTCGGCGCCCAGCAGGCTGCCCGCGCCGCGGATCTCGAGGTCGCGCATGGCGATGCGCATGCCGCTGCCGAGGTCCTGGTGCTCGTTGAGGGCCGTCAGGCGCGCGGCGGCCTCTTCGGTGAGCTCCATGTTCTCGGGGAACATGAAGAAGGCGTACGCTTGCGTGGACGAACGACCCACGCGGCCCTTGAGCTGGTACATCTGCGCGAGGCCGAGGCGCTGCGAGTCCTCGATGATGAGCGTGTTCGTGTGCGGGTTGTCGATGCCGCTCTCGATGATGGTGGTGGCCACGAGCACGTCGAGCTCGCCGGCGCTGAAGTCCTCCATCACGCGCTCGAGCTGCTCCTTCGACATCTGCCCGTGCGCCACGCCCACGCGCGCCTCGCCGGCGGCCGCCGTCACGCGGCGCACGGCCTCCTCGATGGAGCGCACGCGGTTCGACACGTAGTACACCTGCCCCCCGCGCGCGAGCTCGCGGCGGATGGCGGCGCTCACGAGGTCGGGGTCCCACTCGCCCACGTGCACCTCGACGGGACGGCGTTCGTCGGGCGCGGTGAGGATGAGGCTCATGTCGCGCACGCCCGACAGCGACATCTGCATGGTGCGCGGGATGGGCGTGGCCGACAGCGTGAGCACGTCGATGGACTCGCGCAGGTTCTTCATCTGCTCCTTGTGGCCCACGCCGAACCGCTGCTCCTCGTCGATGATGACCAGTCCCAGATCGTGCGGGTTCACGTCGCGGCTGAGCAGGCGATGCGTGCCCACCAGCACGTCGACGTCGCCCTCCTGGAAGCCCTTGAGCGCGGCGGCCTGCTGCGCGGGCGTGCGGAAGCGCGAGAGCACTTCCACCTTCACGCCGAAGGGCTCGCAGCGCTCCTTGAAGTTCGTGTAATGCTGCTGCGCGAGGATGGTGGTGGGGCACAGCACCATGACCTGCTTGGAGTCCTGCGTCGCCTTGAACGCGGCACGCAGGGCCACCTCGGTTTTGCCGAAGCCCACGTCGCCGCAGACGAGGCGGTCCATGGGCTTCGCGGACTGCATATCGGCCTTCACGTCGGCGATGGCGGCCAGCTGATCGGGCGTTTCCTGATAGGGGAAGGCCTCTTCCATCTCGCGCTGCGCCACGGTGTCGGGGCCGAAGCGGTAGCCCTGCGTCGAGGCGCGGCGCGCGTACACGTCCACGAGGTCGAACGCAAGCTTCTTGGTGGCCTTGCGCGCCTTCGCGAGCGCGCGCGACCAGTCGGCCGTGTTGAGGCGCGTGAGGCGCGGGCTTGCGCCCTCGGGCCCCACGTAGCGCGTCACGCGGTCGAGCTGCTCCACCGGCACGTACAGCTTGTCGCCCTCGGAGTACTCGAGCAGCAGGTAGTCGCGCGCCGTGCCGTCCACGTCGCGCCGCACGAGCTCCTTGAAGTAGGCCACACCGTGCGCGGCGTGCACCACGTAGTCGCCCGGCTGGTAGGGGAAGGTGATCTCGGTGATGTCGATGTGGCGGCTCGGCCGCGACGAGGACGCGCCCTGCGTGTCCGACACGCTCACGATGGCCAGTTTCGCCTTCGGGATGATCATGCCGAGCGGCACGTCGACGTCCACGACGTTGACCACGCCCCGCCGAAGCTGCCGCTTCGCGACCGCGAGCGCATGGGCGGCGTCGGCCGACGGAGCGCCTTCTCGTGAGGGTTCAACCTGCGTTCCCCCTCTTTGCGAGCGTTCGACCTGTACTCCCCCTCTTTGCGCCGCAAGGAGCACGTGCGCACCGGCAACCCCTTCCGCGGCGCCATGGGAGGAGCCCGAGAGCGCACCCCGTTCGCCATACGTCTCTCCCCCGTCCAGCGCTTCTTGGATGGGCAGGCCGTGGTCTACGAAGGCCAGCTTCATGTCCTGGCGGGCGCGGAAGTTCGGCGCGCTGAACACCACGGTGTAGTCCGTGTCCACGAGGCTGCGCAGGCGGCCGAACAGCTTGTCGGGATGCCCCGCCACTTCGACGCGCTTCACGGGCAGCTCGTCGTCCACCTGACCGCCCACGCGCATGATGGACACGTACGTGGCGCGCTGGCCTTCGCCGAAGCTCACGTTCGCCGGCTGCTCGTACAGGCCGTCCACGGGGATGCTCGATCCCTTCGCGCGGCCCACCACGTCGTCGAAAGCGTGGCTCATGTCGTCGAACAGCGAGCGCGGCTCGATCAGCGCGGTGAGCGCGCCGGGGCGCACGTAGTCGCCGAGCGTCGCCGTGGCGGCGTACAGGTACGGCAGCAGCATGTCGGAGCCGTCGAAGCGCAGACCGCCGTCCAGCTTCTCCAGCACGTCGCGCAGCACCGGATTCGTCGCGGCAGGTCGTTCGAGCTTCTGACGCGCGCGGGCCAGCCCCCGCTTCGAGCACGAGAACTCCACCACGGGGTAGATGCTCACGCTCGGCAGCGCGGCGATGGTCTGCCCCGTCGTGGGCACGATGCGGCGAATCTCCTCCAGCTCGTCGCCGAAGAAGTCGAGGCGCACCGGGTACACGAGGTTGCCGGGGAACACGTCGATCGTGCCGCCGCGCACCGCGAAGGTGCCGGGGCCGTCCAACTCGCCGGTGTTCTGATAGCCGCGCTCCTCGAGCGCGTACGCCAGATCCTCGAACTCGGTGACGCTCGCCGCCTGCGCGCCGGGCATGTCCGCCAGCTCGTGCCCCATCTCGAGCGCCACGGGAACGTGCACGTCGGAACCCACGGGCGGCAGGGCGCGCAGCAGCGCGCGGGCGCTTGCCACCACCACGACGCTGCGCCCGCTCGCCAGCGCGTGCACGGCCTCCATGCGGCGGGCCACCTGCGCCGGGTCGCTCGGCTTCGGCACGAAGGGAAAGTCGCTGCGCTCGGGGAAGCGCATGACGCGTTCGTCGCCCAGGTAGGCCGCGAGGCTGCGCGAGAAGGCCACGGCCGCGTCCTCGCCCGCCACCACGACGAGCGTCGGCTGCGGCTTGTGAGCGAAACGCGCCGCCACGAGGAAGGGGCGGGCCGACGAGGCCACGCCGAGCGTGCCGTCTTCGCCCGCGTCGAGCTTGCCCCAGAACGCGTCGAGGCAGCCCGATTTCTCCAGCGTGAACGTGAGCGAGTCGATGAGCATAGTGAGTCCTCTTCCGTATGCGCGCAGCACGAAAAGCCGCATTTCGCGGCTTCGTGCAAGGTTTCTGCATGCTGTCCGCGCAAGCGCGGACAAACGCTGTCGATTCTACTACACGAGCGGCCCCCGCGCCCGCCGTGAAATCGTCCCGTGAAGGAGAAACCACAGCCAGCACGACCGACGGCGCACACCAAGGGCCCTCAGCACGAAAGCGCCGGCAAGCTCAATCAACAAGCGTGTCGTCGAAGTTCATGCGCTTGTGAAGCACCCGCTTCACCCGCACGCGCTCCTCGTCGAACGCGAAGAATGCCACATGGTTCTCGGTTACGCAGAACCTGAACCCCGAATCCTTACCCCCTTGGTAGAAATACCGAGGATATGCGGCCGCCCCGTATTCGAGCGGCCGCAGACGTCGCCTGATCTTCTTCAGATAGCTGTCGGCGACCTGCTTCGATTTCGATGCGCGGTACACGTAACCCCTGATCGCACGCAGATCCTCCACCGCATCGTCGAGCAGCTCGACCTTACGCGGTTTCACGGTGCGCACCCTGCTCGCGCTTCGAACCCCCGTCTTCCAGCGGCTCGTCGAGCAGCTCTTCGAAGGCGAGTTCCATATCCCGATACGACGAAGCGCCCGTGCGTTCGTGCAGTTCGGCTTCGGCGAGCGCATCCCCGACGTAGCGATGCCAAACCTTGTCGAGCTGATACTCCTCGAAGGCATCGATATCCATGAGCACGAGGCTTCCGCGCCCGTTCTTGGTCAGGTAGATGGGCTCGCCTGATTTCTTGGCAAGCTCCTCCACTTCGGGAAAGCGGTTTCTCAGATCCGTCGACGGGATAATGTGCGGCATATCATATCCTATCACTATAACGATATAATACTGATAGTTTACTGAACGAACAGCTGCGTGTCAAGGTACGAGGCGCGCTACGCGGCCGCGGCGGGCTTCTGCTCGAACTGGCTCTCGTAGAGGGACGCGTAGGCGCCGCCGCGGGCGAGCAGCTCGGCGTGGGTGCCCTGCTCGACGATGGCGCCGTGGTCCATGACCACGATGACGTCGGCGTTCACCACGGTGGACAGGCGGTGCGCGATGACGAAGCTCGTCCGGCCGCGCATGAGCTCGGCCATGGCGCGCTGGATGATGAGCTCGGTGCGCCCGTCGACGCTCGAGGTGGCCTCGTCGAGGATGAGGATCTCGGGGTCGGCCGCGAAGGCGCGGGCGATGGTGAGCAGCTGGCGCTGGCCTTGGCTGATGTTGTCGGCGTCCTCGGACAGCACCGTGTTGAAGCCGTGCGGCAGCTTGCGCACGAACTCGTCGGCGTAGGCCGCCTTCGCCGCCGCGCGCACCTGCTCAGGGGCAGCGTCGGGGTTGCCGTAGGCGATGTTGTCGTGGATGGTGCCGGTGAACAGCCACGGGTCCTGCAGCACCATGCCCATGCGTCCGCGCACCTCTTCGCGACTCAGGTTGGCGATGTCCGCTCCGTCGAGCTCGATGGCGCCACCGTCCACGTCGTAGAAGCGCTCGAGCAGGTTGATGAGGGTGGTTTTGCCCGCACCGGTGTGTCCGACGATGGCCACCGTGGCCCCTTCGCTCACCTCGAGGTCGAAGTGCTCCATGAGCGGCTCGTCGCCGTAGCCGAACGACACGTCGCGGAAGACCACCTTCGGCAGCTCCCCGTCCGTCGCCAACGTCGCCGGCGTCAGCGCGCCCGTCCCGTCGGCTTCGCCCATCTCCTCGGCATCGAGCACGGCGAACACGCGCTCCGCCGACGCGACGGCGGACAGCACGTTCGTCCACACCATGGAGAATTTCGTGATGGGGTCGGAGAACTGCGACGAGTACTGCAAGAACGCCTGCAGGTTGCCGATGGGCATGCCGCCGCCCACCACCTGCACCGCGCCCACGACGGCGATCAGCACGTACGACGCGTTTTCCAGCAGCATCATGCACGGCATCATGATGCCGCCGAAGAAGCGGGCGCGCCATCCCGTGCGGTACATGTTCTCGTTGCGCTCGTCGAAATCGGCCAGCGCCGCCTCCTCGCCGCCGAACGCCTTCACCACGGCGAAGCCCTGGTACGTTTCCTCCACGTGCGCGTTGAGCGAACCCAGATGGGTGTAGTAGTACCGGTTGTTGCGTTTGGCCGGGCCGGTGAGCAGCTTCGCCACCAGCAGGCCGCCGGGCACCATGATGCAGGCGAGCAGCGTGAGCAGCGGGCTGATGGTGAGCATCATGACGAACACGCCCACGAACAGCACGACGCTCGTCACCAACATCACGAGGCCTTCCTGCAGGTTCTCGGCGATGTTGTCCACGTCGTTCGTGGCCACGGACATGAGATCGCCCGTGGCGCGCCCGTCCAGATACGAGATGGGCACGCGCGCCATCTTCTCCTTCAAGCGCTGACGCAAGGTGGCCGCCGTGCGCTGCGCCACGGCCACCATCGAGCGCTGCTGCAGAAACGACGCCACGAACGAACCCGCGTACAGCCCGCACACGCCAAGCAGGATGGAGGCGAGCGCGCCGAAGTCCATCGCGTGCGACGTGGCGCCGTTGAACAGGACCGTCGTCGCATCGCCCAGCATCTTCGGCGTGGCCACCTGCAGCACCGTGCCCACGATGGCCGCCACGAGCGCCACCGCGATGAGCAGCTTGCTCGTCTTCATGAATCCGAGCAACCGTCCCACCGTGCGCACGAGCTCTCGGGGAGACGACTCCACTGCGTCCTGACCTTCTCCTGGTGCCTTCATTACGCTGCCACCTCTTCCTGTATCTGCGTGTGCATGATCTCCCGGTACACGTCGCATCCGTCGATTAATTCCTCGTGCCTGCCGAACCCGGCAAGCGCTCCGTCGTCGAGCACGGCGATGGCGTCGGCATCGAGCACGGCGCTCGCCCGCTGCGACACCACCACGCACACGGCGTCGGCCACGCGCGGCGCCAAGCGTGCGCGCACCACGGCCTCGGTCTTGAAGTCGAGCGCCGACAGCGCGTCGTCGAACAGGTACACCGACGCGTGCTTCACGAGCGCCCGGGCAATGCTCAAGCGCTGCTTCTGACCACCCGAGAAGTTGCCGCCCGCCTTGTCCACGACGGCGTCGAGCCCTTCGGGGAGCGCGCGCACGAACTCGTCGGCGGCGGCGATATGCAGCGCCTCCCACAGGTCTTGCTCCGTCGCGTCGGGACGCGCCATCAGGAGGTTCGAGCGGATGGTGCCCTGGAACAGCATCGGACGCTGCGGCGCGATGCTCACCTCGGCGCGCACCGAGGCGAGCGAGCAGTTCCGCACGTCCACGCCGCCGAGGCGCACGGCGCCCTCCTCGGGGTCGGCGAAGCGCATGACGAGGTTGAGCAGCGTCGTCTTGCCCTCCCCCGTGCCGCCCACCACGGCCAGCGTCTGCCCCGGCTGCACCGAGAAGCTCACGTCGTCGAGCACTCGCCCGTCGGCGCCGGCATAGCGGAAGCCCACGTGACGCGAGATCCTTGCCCTGCGGACAGGCGACGGCATGCGCGTCCTCCGCATCGTCCACCGACACGGGATGATCGATGACCTCCTGCACGCGCCGCGCCGACACCATGGCGCGCGGCACGAGCACGATGATGCTCGTGAGGATGGCGAACGCCATGAGAATCTGCGCCGCGTACGTAATAGCGCCCATGACCGCGCCGATCTGCATCTCGCCTGCCATGATCTGACCGCCGCCGATCCACACGATGAAGGCCGTCGCCAAACCCATGAACAGCGTCACGAGCGGGATGAACGCGCTCATGATGGTGGCGGCCTTCACCGCGGTTGCGCGATACGCCTCGTTCGTCTGGCCGTAACGCTCGATCTCGTACTGCTCGCGGCAGAACGCCCGCATGACGCGCGCACCGGTCAGCCCTTCGCGGAAGCGCAGGTTCAGCCCGTCGAGCAGCTCCTGCATACGCCCGTACAGCGGGCCTGCGAAGCGGAACACCACGTACGCCGCCAGCGCGAGGAACGGCAGGGCACCGATGAACACGAGCGCGAGCGCCGGGTTCAGCAGCCAGGTGAGCACGATGCCGCACACGAGGTAGATGGGCGCGAGGATGAGGAACTTGAGCCCCATCTCCACGACGTTCTGCACCTGCGCCACATCGTTGGCGCTGCGCGTGATGAGCGTGGCCGCGCCGAAATCGTCGAATTCCTTGCCCGAGAAGCGCAGCACCGACGCGTACACGTCGCGCCGCATGTCGCGACCCACCTCGTACGAGACGCGCGAGACGAAGTACGCGCCCAACACGGCGGCCACGAGGCTCGCCACGGCGAGCGCCATCATGAGCGCACCGTCCGAGAGGATAGAGGGGATGTCGCCCGGAACGATGCCGTTGTCGACGATGCGCGCCGTCACGTAGGGCAGGCACAGCGCGCACACCGACTGCAGCACGATGAACAGGATGGCGACGGCCGACGCCTTGACGGGCAGCCGCTTGAGTAGAGCCAGCATAGCGAACTCCTTTCTGGTTGCAGCACGCACGGCAGGGCGCAAGCCATCGGCGCACGAGCGCGTGCGAAGCTGCGAGCTCCCAAGGGGAAGCCCCGGTCATGGTGCTATGAAATGATGTTTTAAGGGATTTGGGATGCGAGGGCACGAGCCCTCGGGCCGGAGGCGGCGCGCTGCCGCCTCCGGCGGGGGGGGCATGCTAGCGGTCGGCGTCCTCGCGCTTCGGCGCGGAGTCGTCGTCGCGGGTGCGCGCACGATCGTCGCCTTCGTCGGCGTCCATGCCGAAGCCCGGAGCCATGCGCGGGTCGAACGTATGCGGGTCGAACGAGCTCGGGTCGAACCCTGCGGCGCGCGGGTCGAAACCCGGGAATCCGCCGAAGCCGTCGCGGCCCGCACGGCCGTCACGGCCGTCGAACCCTCCGAACCCGACGAATCCTCCGCGGCCGCGCGCGTCGTGCGCGGCGCGCGGGTCCATGCCCATGCGCTCGGCGTATTCGGCCATGCGCTCGCTGTACTCGCCGAAGTTCTCCAGCCATCCGTCGAAGTCGGGATGCGCCGGCGGGGGCGGCGGCGTGGGACGGCCGCGCCCGTCGCTTCCGCCCTCGGCTTCGGCGGCGCGCTCGAGCGAAGCGATGAGCTTGTCGAGCAGGGCGATGAGCTGGTCGCTCTCCTCTTCGGTGAAGTCGCCGAACACAACGGACCATTCATCCTCGCTGTCGGCCAGGTTCTCGGCCGCCTTCGCGCCCTCCGGCGTCAGCTTCACCACCATGGAGCGCCGATCGGCCTCCGACGGCTCCTTCGTGATGTAGCCCGCCTTCTCAAGCTTCGACAGCAGCTCGCCGAGCGATTGGGTGCGCATGTCGAGCAGGTAGCCCAGGTCTTTCTGGGTGATCTCCGGCTGCAGGCGCAGCAGCGTCAGCACCCGTCCCTGCCCGCGATGCGGGTTCGCCATGCCGCGGCGCCCGCCGCGACGTCCGCCGCGAAACCGCTGACCCTGATAGCGCTTCATCAACGCGTCGATGCGCGAGAGGCGCTCGACGATGGCTGCATTCTTTTCTTCCATACGTGCCTCCTCATTGAGTACGTGTTCTAGTTACTCAGGTACCTTACTTTGCACACTATGAAGGTGCCTGAATAGTTTGTCAACACCGTTTCGAGAAATTTGTTAAGGTACCTTCAATTCAACGCAGAACGACCTTCAGCCGAAACCGCTTTCACGCCGTGGGCAAGTTCACTATACTGGGAGGAAATCCCCCGCACACGCGTCCGAAGGAGAGCCTGATGCCGCGCGAAACCATGAAAGACAAGCGCGAACGCGCGCTGGCGGTAGCCGAGCGCATGAACGAGCACTACCCCGCCGCCGAGTGCGCGCTCGTGTACGGCGGCAACCCGTTTCGCCTCACCATCGCCGTGCTGCTGAGCGCGCAGACCACCGACAAGGGCGTGAACAAGGTGACGCCGGCCCTGTGGGAGCGCTACCCCACCCCGGCCGACCTCGCCTCCGCCGACGTGCGCGACGTCGAGGACATCATCCGCACCATCGGGTTCTACCACACGAAGGCCGCGAACGTCATCAGGTGCGCGCAGATGGTGGTGGCCGACTACGGCGGCGAGATCCCGCGCGACATCGACGAGTTGCAGAAGCTGCCGGGCGTGGGCCGCAAAACCGCGAACGTCGTGCTCAACGAGGCGTTCGGCATCGTGGAGGGCATCGCGGTGGACACGCACGTGTTCCGCATCGCGCATCGGCTCAAGTTCGCCGGCCCCTCGGCCGACACCCCGGCCAAAACCGAGGACGTGCTGCTCAAGCTGTACCCGCGCTCCTGGTGGGGCCCCATCAACCATCAATGGGTGCTGTTCGGGCGCGAGACGTGCATCGCCCGCCATCCGAAGTGCGAGACGTGCTTCATCTGCGACCTGTGCCCCAGCTGCGGCAAGGTCTAGGCGAGAAGGAGAACCTCATGGAATACCGCCGACTGGGAAAGACCGGGCTCATGGTGAGCGAGATCGGCTTCGGCGCCGAGTGGATGGAGAAGAAGTCGGCCGCCGAGGTGCGCGCCGTGACCGCGCGCTGCGAGGAAGCGGGCATCAACATCCTCGATTGCTGGATGGCCGGCCCCGACGTGCGCAGCAACCTGGGCGCCGCCCTCGCCGACACGCGCGATAGCTGGATCATCCAGGGGCACATCGGCTCCACCTGGCAGGACGGGCAGTACGTGCGCACGCGCGACATGGACCTCGTGCGCCCCGCCTTCGAAGACCTGCTCGCGCGCCTCGGCACCGACCACGTGGAGCTCGGCATGATCCACTACGTGGACGACGTCGACGAGTACGAGGGCATCATGGCCGGCCCGTTCATCGACTACGTGCGCGCGCTCAAAGCCGCGGGCACCATCGAGCACATCGGGCTGTCCACCCACAGCCCCGAAGTGGGCAAGCGCGCCGCCCTCTCCGGCGAGATCGAGATGATCATGTTCAGCGTGAACCCCGCCTTCGACCTGCTGCCGGCATCGACGAGCCTCGAAGCCGCCTTCGCGTTCGACACGTACGATACCCTCGAGGGCATGGACCCCGCGCGCGCCGAGCTGTACGCCCTCTGCGAGCGCGAGGACGTCGGCATCACCGTCATGAAGGGCTACGCCGGCGGCCGCCTGTTCAACGCCGAGGCTTCGCCCTTCGGCGTGGCGATGACGCCCGTGCAGTGCATCCACTACGCGCTCACCCGCCCGGCCGCGGCCAGCATCATGGCCGGCTTCGACGAGCCGACGCACGTCGACGACGCGGTGGCCTACGAGAGCGCCTCCGACGAGCAGAAAGACTACGCGAGCGTGCTCGCCGACGCGCCGAAGCACGCCTACTTCGGGCAGTGCACGTACTGCGGCCACTGCGCCCCGTGCACGGCCGGCATCGACATCGCCACCGTCAACAAGTTCTACGACCTGGCCGTCATGCAAGACGAGGTGCCCGCCTCGGTGCGCGCGCACTACCGCGCGCTCGACGCGCGCGCCGACGACTGCACGGCCTGCGAAGCCTGCGAGCCGCGCTGTCCCTTCGGCGTGCCCATAGCCGAGCGCATGGCGCTGGCGTCGGCCCTGTTCGCCTAGCGACCCGCGGCCTGCGGCCCGCGCAGCATGCACAGGTCGCGCAGCACGGCGCCGATGTCGGCGTCGAGGGCAAGCGCGCGGGCGCCCAGCTCGCGCGGCGCGTACGCCTCGCCACGGTTGACGCACGCGTAGAAGGCTCGCGGGTTGCGGGCGGCCATCCGCCAGAAGGGGTACTTGACGATGCCCGGCGTATTGCCGCCCACGCCCAGCTCGAGCAGGAGGAGGCGGTCGCTCGCGTGCGCCTCCGCGAACGCCTCGTAGCGCGCGCGGGCCGCATGCCAGCCATCGTCCTCGACGAACGTCCCGTCGATGCGCAGGTTCATGGCCATCGGCGCGCCGCACACGGGGCAGCGCGGCAGCAGCTCCGAGGGAACGCGCATGTTCCGCTGCTCGGCCGCCATGCGCCGCACAACGGCCTCGTTGTCGTAAGTGTCCCGATGGCAGGGCTTCGAGCACTGCCACAGCCCGTAGTCGCCCTGCAGGTAGCACAGCCGCGCCCGGTCGATGCCCGCCCGCTGGAACTGATGGTCGACGTTCGTGGTGAGCACGAAGAAGTCGCGCCCGTCCAGCAACCGCAGCAGGTCGCGGTAGGGCTCGCCCACCGGCGCGTCGTAGCGGTTCACCATGATGTGGCGGCTCCACCAGGCCCAATACTCCTCAGGCGTGGCGAAGGGATAGAAGCCGCCCGCGTACATGTCGCGGATGCCGTAGGCCGCGTGGAAGTCGGCGAAGTACCGCATGAAGCGCTCGCCGCCGTAGGTCAGCCCCGCCGACGTCGACAGCCCCGCTCCTGCGCCCACGAGCACGGCGTCGGCCGCGTCGAGGGCTTCCGCCAGGCGTTCCACCTGGTCAACCTGTTCCGGAGCGCACGTCACGAGCGCCGCTCGATCGCATCGTGCGGGCACACCTCGGCGCACCGGCCGCAGCGCAGGCAGTGCACCTGGGCGATCTCGTAGGGCGACCCCGCCGCGATGCACTGCTCGGGGCACGCCTCCGCGCACGTCCCGCACCCGACGCACCGGTCGGTGATGACGAATCCCGCGACGGCTTCGCGCGCGCTGCCCAGCGCGAAGGGCACGCGCACGATGGGCGTGCCGCTCAGGTCGAAGTACTCGCCCTGCGCGTCCTGCAGGTAGAACGCCTCCAGCACGTAGCGCGAGTCGCCGGGATAGAGCTCCTGCATGGACGGGTTGAGCTCGAAGATGCGGTCGACGAGCCGATGCTGCTCGACCTCGTCGTCGGGGTGCTCCACCGCGCCGCGCAGCCGGCACGTGCGGAAGTCGGGCGACTGCCCCACGATGGCCACGAAGCGCGTGCGCATGACGTCGGCGTAGAACGCCTTGCCGCGCGCCGCGACGAAGTACAGCCGGCCGCCCTCCACCATCATCACGTCGATGATGCGCACCGCCGGCAGACCCGCCTCGTCCGTCGTGGCGAAGGCCACGTCGCGCACCTCGCGCAGAAACCGCAGGCAGTACCCCGCATCGATATCGTCCGTACGCGGCACCTGTTCCATAGCGCCCATCCCTTCCCGGCTGTTCCGCCGCTCGTCTCGTCGACCCGTCGTGCGCTACGCGTCCCCGAGGGCGCGTTCGAAGTTCTCGCGCATGGTCGCCAGCACCCTGCACATCGTCTCCTGCTCTTCGGCGTCGATGCCCCGGCTCTGCACGGCAAGCAGCTCGCGCGAGATGGCGGCGAAATCGCCCCGCAGCTCCTGGCCGCGCGCAGTCAGCGACACCACGGTGGCGCGCCGATCGTCGGCGCGTTTCTCGGTGCGCACGTACCCGGCGGCCGCCAGCTTCTTGACGAGCGCCGTCACCGTGGAAGGGTCGCGGCCGATGGCGTGCGCCAGCTCCTGCATGGAACGCTCGTCCGACGCGAACAGCTGCGCGAGGATGTCGCCGTGCGACGGCGCGATGCCCGTCAACCCGCGCGCCTTCAGCTGCGCCGCGATGAACCGGTTCGCCTGCGCAACCGTCACCGAAAGCCGATGCACCATATCGTCCATGAACGCCCCTTTCCTTCCGTCCGTCCCCGCATTATACTTTGATGTCAAAGCATTGTCCATGAAGGAGAGGCGCCGATGGAACAGGAAACGCTCGAACCGCCCGCATTGCCCGCTTGCCCTGTCGAGACGACCGCCCATCTCATCGGCAGCAAGTGGCGGCTGCTCATCATGCGCGACCTTCTCGAGGGCACGAAGCGTTTCGGCGAGCTGAAGAAGTCGCTCGATGGCGTGTCGCAGAAAGTGCTGACGAGCAATCTGCGCGCCATGGAGGAGCACGGCCTCGTCATACGCCGCGTGTACCCCGAGATCCCGCCGCGCGTGGAGTACTCGCTCACCGAAGCGGGATGTCGCCTGCGCCCCGTGATCGACGCCATGCGCGCGTGGGGTACCGAGTACCAACAGCACGTGCGGAACGCAGGCGCGCAGAAGCGAACCTAGGCGAAGAAGAACCCGCTCGTCATATCCAGGTAGTTCTCGCCCGCATACGCGGGATACTTCGCAAGGACGGCCGCCTTGAACTCCTCGGCCGACGCGCTTGCAGCCGCGATATCCTTGAGCTCGCGCACGTAGGCGATCTTCGTCCGCACATCCTTGAGGTCCTCCGCCGTGTAATGCGAGGTGAGCACGAGATCGTATCCGCGCTCAAGGTAGCCTTCCAGCTGAACGATCAGCGCATCGGCGTGCCCCGCACCGGCTACGATCGAGTGGCAATCATGGCCCAGCATATGCGTGTACACCGCATTGAGCGTCGGCAGCTCGATATCGAACGCCTCGTCGTTGCGCACGATGCGCAACGGCACGCCCGCCAACTCCACCTCGTCCCCTTCGATCACGTTCGTCACCGTGGCAATCAAGGCATCGAAGGCATCGCCGAACACCGCGGCGAAATTATCGATGAGCGCCTTGCCGCCTCCCGCGTGACCGTACGCGTCGGCTTCCTTCGTCGCATACACCGGCGTGCCCGGCAAAAAACTCGCACCGGCCATATGATAAGACGCCACAATGCCCTCGACGACGATTCCCTCTTCGGCAAGGTACCCTTCGAGCGCCCTGATGCTGTCGAAGAAACACGGGTACTCGATCACGAGCCCCCGACCGTCGCGCTCGATGACGAACACTTCGTCGTCGATAGGGTCCCCGGTGCGGTACGCATGCAACCGCGCCCCTTCGAACGCGTACACGTCCACCGATCCTGTCGCCAATTCCCTGGTTACGCATGCGGTTTTCTCCATCGTACACTCCTTCGATCAGTGCGGCCCATCGCCGCTTCCGTTCTTGACGACAAGAACGATACCGCGGGCGCGCCGTGCGTAAAAGTAGGCACAATATCGGGCGATAGGCACCTCGAGGAAACCATGGCGCACCCGCCCCACCTGCCGCTCGCCGAATGGGGTTGGGGCTCTTTCGCATACGAACTGGTATAATAGGGGTGCTGATCTGCGACGTCTTTTCGACGCGACGGAGCCGCACCCACCGTTTCCCCACCCATCCGTCGGAGGTTGCCATGTACGCTTGCGGAGATACCGTCGTCTATCGCCATCACGTCTGCGAAGTGGCCGCGCTGCGCGAGGACTACTTCGAGGGCAAGGACTACTTCGAGCTGCGCACGCTGTTCGAGAACTCACTCAAGCTGTTCGTGGCCGTCGACGAGGCCGCGCCGCCCACCCTGCGTCCCGTCATGACGAAGCGCGAAGCCCTCGCCCTCATCGATTCCATGGCCGACGCCGACTCCATCGACGAGGAGACGCTGCGGCCCGACGCGCCCACGCCCACGCTGCTCGAGCGGCGTTTCAAGGAGGAGTACGAGCGCCGGCTGAAAACGTTCGCGCCGCAAGACCTCGTCCCCATCATGAAGTCCGTCCACGACCGCACGGCCCGCCGCGTCGATTCGGGCCGTCGCATCACCGCCACCGACAAGAAGTACTTCGATCTCGCCGAGGGCCTGCTGTGCGACGAGCTGGCCGTCTCGCTGTCCATTCCGCGCGACGAGGTGAAGAGCGTGCTCGTCGAACGCGTGAAGCGCGCCGAGGCGCACCGCAGCTAGGGCTGCTGCTATACTGGCGGCAACGCTCCCCCGCGTCCGCGCCGCACCGTCCAGGAGGTTCGCCATGATCGAGATGCCCGAAGCCCTCACGCTCGCCCGCCAGATGCACGCCGCCTTCGCCGGCCACGTCATCGTGGAAGCGGAGGCGAACCATTCGCCGCACAAGTTCGCGTTCTACACGGGCGACCCCGCCACGTACGGCGCGCGCCTCGACGGGCGCCGCGTCGAGGCCGTCAAAGCCACCGGCCCCTACGTGGAGCTCGCGCTCGACGACGGCATGACCCTGCTTTTGCGCGAAGGCGTGAACGCGCGGCTGCTCGATGCGGGCGCGAAGACGCCGGCGAAGCACCAGCTGCTGCTCGCCTTCGAGAACGGCGCGCGCCTCGTCTGCACGGCCGCCATGTACGGCATGTTCCTCATCGCCGACACCGGGGCGGACGACGACGCGTACTATGTGGCCGCCCGCGACTGCGTCCCCGTGCTTTCGGACGCCTACGACGAGGGGCGCTTCCGCGCGCTCATCGAGGCGGCCCCGGCAAGCACGAGCGCGAAGGCCCTCCTCGCCACCGAGCAGCGCATCCCCGGCATCGGCAACGGCGTGCTGCAGGACATCCTGTTCAACGCGGGCATCAACCCGAAAACGAAGGTGCACGCGCTCGACGACGAAGACACGGCGCGCCTCTTCCGCGCGATGAAGGACACGCTTGCGGCCATGGTCGAGGAGGGCGGCCGCGACGTGGAGCGCGACCTCTACGGCAACCCCGGCGGCTACCGGTGCCTGCTGTCGGCGAACACGTGGAAGGACGGCTGCCCCGTCTGCCACGGCGCCATCGAACGCAAGCCCTACCTCGGCGGCAACGTGTACTACTGCCCCGTCTGCCAGCCGCTGCCGTAGCACCCGGGCCGCCACTCTACGGAGCGTTCATTGCGCCTGCCGCAGCGGACGCGTATCGTGGACACCCGTCAACCGATCAGGGAGGAACACCATGGACGCACGATCGACGGGCACGCTCATCCGCTCGCTGCGCGAGGAGCGAGGGCTCACGCAACGGCAGCTGGCCGACGCCCTCGGCGTCACCGACAAGGCGGTGTCGAAGTGGGAGCGCGGCGGCGGCTGCCCCGACATCGAGCTTTTGGGCGCGCTGTCCGATCACCTGGGAACTCCCGTCGAAACGCTGCTCGCCGGCACGTTGGCCGCCGACGAGCGGATGGGAGGAACCATGAAACGCACCGCATTCCGCGTATGCCCCACCTGCGGAAACATCATCACCACCACGGGCGATGCCGACGTGTCGTGCTGCGGCAGGAAGCTGCCCGCGCTCGTCGCCTTGCCCGCCGACGAGGCGCATGCCGTGCACGTCGAGCCGGTCGAGGGCGACTGGTACGTCACCTTCGACCACGAGATGAGCAAGCAGCACCACCTCGGCTTCGTCGCCGTCGTGGGCTTCGACCGCATGGCCGTCGAAAAGCTCTACCCCGAGCAGGGCGGCGAAGCGCGCCTGCCCCACCTCGCCGGCGCGAAGCTCTACACGTACTGCACGGCCCACGGCCTCATGCGGCACGAACCCGCGCGCCGCTAGCGCGCGGGGCGCATCACCGCCGCGCACGCCGTCTGCACGAGCCCGATCACCAGATAGATCACCGAGACCGGGTTCGGCAGGTACACGAGCTCGAACGCGCACCAGACGATGAGCAGCACACCGGCCAGCAGCGCCCACGAACGCGCGCGCCCATCGCGGCGCGCGAACAGCACGGCGGCCACGAGGTTCGCCACCCCGTTCACGAGCGCGAGGGCAAGCCCCGGCCAGAACAGGTCGGCCGTCATATACGCAGGCAGCGGCATCCGCCGGATCAAGGGCACCATGAGGTCGAAGAAGCCGAAGAGCTCGTCGAACGCGGGCGGCAGGACGCCCGCGGCGCCCGCCATCATGAAGCCGCCGCACACCACCGCGCACACGCCGTTGAACACGCAGATCACCCGCACGATGCGGCGCGCCGCGTTCACGCGCGCTCCGCGCTTCCCGTCGGCACCGCGGCGGCGTCGAGCGCGCGGACGCAGGCCGTCACCGGCTCGAGCGCGGCGCGGTCGGTGGCGTCGAACCCGCCGCGCATCCCTGAGAGCATCTCGGCCGCACGCGGGTCGTGCTCCGCGTTCTTCTCCTGCATCTTGAAGAACAGCCTCATGGCCAGCTTGTTCGGCGCGCTCAGGCGCTCGTAGGCGAACCCGCCGCGCAGGTAGAAGCGCTCCACGCCGTCGAACTCCGGCGACGGCAGCTCCTTCGCAAGTGCCTCGGCGACCATATCGTCCCACTCCACCGGCGTCGCGCCCACCGCGAACACGACGAACCGCGCCTGCGGATGCCGCTCCCGCGCGCGCACGAGCCACTTCTTGCCCGCAAGCCCACCCGCGTGAAGCCATCCGCCCATCGCCACTATGTCGAAGCCGCTCGCATCGAACCGCGGCTCGTCGTCGAGCGACACCGCCCGGCACCCCAGCTCTTCTGCAAGCCAGGTCGCGTAGCGCTTCGTGAACCCCGTGTGCGACGAATACACCACGATCATGCTCATGCCCGTTCCTCTCCTCGAATGCCCCGTCCCGGTGCCGTATGCGCCCGCGCGAACCGCTCGACGTGCGCGGCGAGCCGCGGCTCGGCTTCCTCCCATGTCAGCCCCGCATGCATGAGCATGAACGGGACGCCCTGCAGCTCGATGGCCATCTGCGCCGCGTCGTCGCGGACGAACTCGCCCGTGGCCATGAGGTGCTCGAAGACGGTGCGCTGCAGCGCCATGGGCTGCTCGACGAACACGAGGCGGTAGACGCGCCCCGCCTCCTCGCTCTCGAACTGGCTGATCACCAGCAAATGGCGCAGACGCACCATGTACGGATCCTCGAAGAAGTAGCGAAACGACGGCAGCACCATCTCGCGCAGGCGCGCGGCGGTCATCTCCTCGTACGGCGCCGTGTCGTCGGTGACGTCGAACAGGATGCTGCGCTCGCCGAAGAATCGGCGCGTCCGCTCGAGCGCATCGTGCACGATGGCGTCGAACAGGGCCTGCTTGCCGGAGAAATGGTTGTACAGCGACGCGTCCTTGATGCCCACGGCCGACGCGATGTCGCGCACCGACACCGCGTGGAAGCCGCGCGACGCGAACAGCGCGAACGCCTCCTCGACGATGCGCTCCTTCGTGTCCTTCCCTCGCATGGTCCCTCCTCTACAAAACTAGCGATTGCTAGCATAATAACTAACAATCGCTAGTTTTGCAAGAGCGCGGAACGAGAACGGATGTTTCACGTGAAACATCCGGCGCACCCTTTCCGCATCCCTACTGCTTCTGGAAGTCCTTGAGCATCTCGGCGAGGATTTCCACATGGGAGCGGCGGGCGTGGGTCGCGGTGCCCACGAGGGCCACGGACTCGTACTCGCCGTAGCGCTCGAAGAACTGCGGGACGGCCTCGCGCTCGCGCATGTCCTCGCGGTACGCGTCGGCGTAGGCGTCCCAGCCGATGTTGCCATGGATGTAGCGCTCCATCATGGTGGGCGCCGGCGCAAACAGCTTGTCGTGCACGTAGCGGCCGTGCACGATCTGCTCCACGAAATAGGCGAGGTCGTCGCGCTTCGTGAAGCCGGCAAGCTGGTTCGTGTTCTTGAGCCTCGTGTCGATCACGAGGTCGGTGTTCCAATCTTCAAGGCGCTTGAAGAACTCCTCGGCGGAGGTTTCGTAGGCGCTGATGGTATGAATGTGCATGAGCGGGCGCTCCTTCTCGTCGCGCGACGACGCGCGCGGCACGGTTGTTTCCTCGAAACGATAACGCGCGCGGGAAGCGCGCCGAGCCCGCGAGCGGCCGTTGTGGACGAATCGAGGAGGTCTCGTCAATCCGCTGCCACTCCGCCATTCTTTTCGCCCACCGGGGACGTTTCCCCTCGTACTCGGTCATTTACGCACAATATCGCACCGATTACGTATACAATGTACTTCGTATATTCAATTGATCATTGAAACGGAGCGCATTTCTTGAATACGAAAGAAGCGCTGAAATCGTTCGAACTCGACGCACGGCTGTTCTACGACGCCGTGACGTTCAGCACGGACGATTACCTCTACATCATCGACATGAGTCGCGACACGGCCCTCGTCTCCGACAACATGCGCGAGGATTTCGGTCTGCCCGACAGCCTGGTTCCGGGTCTCATCCCGCTGTGGCGCGACCTCATCGTCGAACGGGATCGCGTGCGTTTCGACGAATCGATCGACGACATGCTCTCCGGAAAAACCGACGTCCACGACGTCGAGTACCAAATCAAGAACGTCGACGACGAGAACATCTGGGTGGTGTGCCGCGGCCTCATGAAGCGCGACGAGCATAACGATCCCACGATGTTCGCCGGCGTGGTCACCTGCCTTGAGCGCAAAGGCAAGGTGGACTCGGTCACGGGCCTGTTCACCCACGACGAATGCGTCGAGCTGCTCGACCGCCTCATCGGCTGCGAGTCCGAAGGCGGCGTCATGCTGCTCGGCCTCGACGACTTCTCCCGCATCAACTCGCTCAACGACCACGCGTTCGGCAACACCGTGTTGCGCCTCTTCGCCCAGTCCACGCAGCGCCTGCTCCCCGAAGGCGGCTCTATGTTCCGTCTCGACGGCGACATGTTCGCCGTAATCGTGGACGGCGCCGATCGCGCCGCCATGAAGGAGCTCTACGACGCCGTCCACATGGTGGCGAACCGCCCGCACACCATCGACGGCGTGACGTTCTTCTGCATGGCATCGGCCGGCATCGCGATGATCGGCCAGGACGCCACCACCGCGCAGGACCTGTTGCGCAACGCCGAGAGCGCGCTCGAGGAAAGCAAGCAGCGCGGCAAGAACACCTCCACGTTCTACTCGGCCGCGATGACCGCGACGAAGCTCAGGCGGCTCGAGATCAGCGACTGCATGCAATCGTCGGTGCTCGGCGGCATGAAGTACTTCGAGCTGTACTACCAGCCGCTCGTGGATGCGGAAACCATGGACCTCGCCGGCGCCGAAGCGTTGCTGCGTTGGAACTCGAAAGATCGCGGCTCGCTCTCCCCCGTCGAGTTCATCCCCGTCCTCGAGTCCTACGGGCTTATCGGCCAGGTGGGGCGTTGGGTGCTCGAGCAGTCGTTCGTCCAATGCAAGCGCTGGACCGAAACGCATCCCGACTTCATCATGGACGTGAACATCTCCTACCTGCAGTTGCTCGACGCGGACTTCATCCCCTTCGTGGAGCAGCTCATCGAGCGCACGGGCGTCGAGCCGTCGTCCATCGTGCTCGAAATGACCGAGAGCTACTTCGTCACCGACATGGATGCGTTGCGCGCCACGTTCGACCGCCTGCGCGCCATCGGCATCCGCATCGCCATGGACGACTTCGGCACGGGGTACTCGTCGCTCGGGCTGCTGTCGCAGTCGCCCGCCGACATCGTGAAGATCGACCGCCTGTTCATCAAGGACATCCACAAGGAATCGTTCAACCGCGCCTTCATCGACGCCGTCATCGAGCTGTGCCACAGCGTGGGCATCCGCGTCACCGTCGAAGGCGTTGAAGAACCCACCGAACTCGATGCCGTGCGTGCCATCGGCGCCGACAACATTCAGGGATTCTTCGTGTCGAGGCCCATTCCGGCCGCCAGCTTCGAAGAGCAGTTCCTCACGCCGCAGGTAGCGTCGTAGGCGTCGGTCCCTGCACGTCTTCCGCCCGCACATCGTCCATGTCGGCGATGCGGTAGGCGCTCTTGCCCGTGCGCTTGATGCCGTAGAGGGCCTGATCGGCCGCGCGGTAAAACGATTCGTAGGAATGGGTGGGACGTCCCACCGCCACGCCGATGCTCACGCTCACGTCCGCGCACTTCTCCTTGAGGATCTCGACGCTCGCCACCACGTCGGCGCAAATGCGCTCGGCCACGCACGCGCACGGAATGTCGGGCACGAACGCGGAGAACTCGTCGCCGCCGGCGCGGAACACGATGTCGGAGCACCGGAAGGAGCGCTCGAGCACGCGCGCGAAGCCTTTGAGCACCGCATCGCCCCGATCATGGCCGAACCGGTCGTTCACCAGCTTGAAATCGTCGAGGTCGAACATGAACAGCGCGCCGCGCGTGCCTTTCCAACGCGGCTCGGCAAGCTGCCGCTCCACGAGGACGCGACCCTCGCGCACGTTGAACAAGCCCGTCAGCGGATCGCGCGTCGCCTGCAGCTCGAGGCGCTGATGCTCCTCTTTGCGCAGGTTGTCCTGGCGCGCCGTATCGGTCACATCGTGCAGGACGCACGCGCAGAACCCGGGGCGCGGCTGGTAGGTTTGTATGGAAAGATAGCGGCTTCCGGGAATGCAGCGGGTGAAGTACTGCTTGACCCCCTGCTCGGCCGTCATGCGCACGGCCGCCATCGTTGCCGCGTCCACGGCAGGAAACACCTGGGGCATCGATTTGCCCACCAGTTCCTCGCGGCGGAAACCCTCGATGCACGCGCCCGCCTCGTTGACGTACGCATACACGATATCGGACGGGAGAACGCGAAACACCACGAATGCTACGGGCATGTCCCGAAGGAAATCCCCTACCTCGCTCTTGCTCAACACGGTTGCTCAGGCACCCCTTTGCCCTCGTACGACTCCGGCTTCAACTAACGCTTGAGCAATTATACGCTATCCGATCATACTAGTCGGGATTTCGACGGAAAATCCGGGGCTCCCCCGTGTCAGCGAGCGGGTTTTTCCCTAAGCGGCGAACCCAAGCGCGCCAGCTCCCCCGCCACCGTCTCCACGAGCAGCGGCAGCGCGGCGTCCACCTTCGGCGTGAGGCCCACGGCGACCATGGCCGGCGACGGGTTCTCCACCTGCATGCCCAGGCAGAGGCCCTCGGCCTCGTAGCCCAGCAGCGTGGCGGCGTCGAACAGGTCCACCAGCTTGAGATCGTGCAGCGAGGCCGTCGCACCCGAATGGCGCGCCATGGCGTCGGGCGCGAAGCGGAACACCGTGCCCGGCTCCGCGTCGGTGCCGTCCACGGCGTCCACCGTGATGATGACGTCGTACTCGCGCACCCGCTCGATCATGTTGAGCGTGAGGCACCCCAGGTCGAACAGCGTCACGTTGTCGGGGATGTCGTAGCGTTTGAGCAGCTCCTCGTACACCGCCGGGCCCACGCCGTCGTCGAGCATGAGCTTGTTGCCCACGCAGAACACCGCGATGGTGCGCGGCGCGTCGGCCCCTCCTTCGACGTCGCCCATCATGCGCCCACCGTCGGGCGGATGACCAGGTTGTAGTACGTGGCCGCCGCCAGCATGACGATGCCCGCCGCCACGCAGACGATGCCCCAGATACGCTCGCGCTTGAGGTAGGCCTCCTTGTCCTGGCCGAGGCTGGCGGCCCGATGCGCCGCGAACGGCTGGCCCAGGATGGCGAACGCCACCGTGCCCGCCGTGAGCGTCAAGAACACGAGCGTCGCGATGACGATGGCGAGCGGCGTGCGCTCGGTGAATGCGGCGTAGAACGTGTTGTCGGCGAACAGCCAGATGGGATAGAACAGGATGGTGGCCCACATGCCGTGCGCCGGTCCCCAGATGGGGGGCAGGAACAGCGCGCCGATGTTGAGTCGGGGGATGCCTTCGAGGAAGCGCTCCTCGCGCGCGATCTGTTCGTCGGTCAATTCAGTCACAATTCGATATCCCTTTCGCACTCCGTATGATTCTCTGCCATTATAGACGAGGTAGCCCCGCACACGAGGGGGCTTTAGCCGAGCGGAAGGAGAGAGCATGAAGCTGCTGGCAATCGCCGGATCGCTGCGCGAGCACAGCTACAACCGGCAACTGGCCGAAGCGGCCCGCGCCGTCGTGAACGAGCGCCATCCCGAGGTGGAGTTCGACCTGCTCGTCTGGGACGACGTGCCCCTGATGAACCAGGATATCGAGCATCCGGCCCCCGAGGCCGTCACGCGCGTGCGCGATGCCGTGCGGGAGGCCGACGGCATCTGGCTGTTCAGCCCCGAATACAACCACGCCATACCGGGTCCCTTGAAGAACCTCCTCGACTGGCTTTCGCGCCCCGTGAGCGCCACCGAAGCTCAGGTGCTCGGGGAGAAGCCGTTCGCCCTCGCCGGGGCCAGCATCGGCATGAGCGGTGCCGCGCACGCCCAGGACCAGCTTGTGAGCATGCTGAGCTTCCTCGACGCGCACGTGATGAACAAGCCGCGCCTCACCATCCCCCACATCGCCACCCAAGCCGACGAAAACGGCGTGCTCCGCCTGGAAGCCTCCGCCCCCTACCTCGAAAAACAAGCCGACGCCTTCATTAGGTTCGTGGAAAAGGAGATCAGCTAGCGCACGGGCAGCTGCCCGCCCCGCCCCCGTGCCCCCCTTATTGCGCGCGGGGTAGCGCAACCAGGTCGCACGTGCTCCACCGCGCGCAATAGGGGGAGAGCGGGTATGCAATAGGGAGAGGCGTAAGTACGCAGGCAGAGGCAGAGACGCAACGCCTCCCCAACAAAGCAAGAAGGCCCGGTTTCCCGGGCCTTCTTGCTTAACCTACGAGCAGCTTATGCTTTCTCGTTGTGATGGAGGTCGTCCTCGCCCACGATGGTGTGCTTCTCGGGGTCGTAGACCAAACCGCCGTGCTCTTTCCAGAAGAACATGAGGAGCGTCGGGGAGATGCCCTCGATGTTCGCTAGGTACACATGGATGAACATGAAGCAGATGAAGACGTACATCATGAAGTAGTGGATGATGCGCATCGACATGAGGCCGCCCACCAGATCGGTGCCGCCCGCGAAGAACGCGAGGTTCATCGTCGGGTTCCACAGGCACAGGCCCGTGTAGAACATCACGATGATGAGGATGGGGATGGCCAGGTAGCTGATCTTCTGCGGCACGCCGAGCTTGGCGCCCAGCGGGTGATCCTTCTTGAAGAACAGGTAGTAGCGAATCCACGCGCCCAGCTGGTGACGGTTGTCAGCCTGCGGCAGCCACGTCTTGAAGTCCGTGACCTGGTAGCGGGTGCCGCCGTCCGGCGCGGACTTCACGAAGAAGGCCATGATCACGCGGACGATGCAGTTGATGAACAGCACGAAGCCCATGAACACATGGACGCCGCGAGCGATGCCCATGAAGCCGCCCCAGAACGGGAAGTGGATGCTGAAGCCCGTGATGATCAGGAGGATCATAGCCACGAGGTTGATCCAGTGCGTGATGACGAAGGGCATCGGATGCGCTTCGCGGTAGTGTGCCAAGTGCGCCATGTTACTTCACCCCCCAGGGGCTCGTGACGGTCTCGAAGCTCTTGCCCGTCGCCGGCTCAGTGATGTGCACCGCGCACGCCGTGCAGGGGTCGAAGCTGTGAACCGTGCGCAGCGCGTTGATCGGCTTCTCGATGTCGCCCACCGGGTTGCCGATGAGCGCCTGCTCCATCGGACCGTGCTCGCCGTTGGCGTTGATCGGCGCGAGGTTCCAGGTCGTCGGGATGATGATCTGATAGCCCTCGATCTTGCCGTCCTTGACGCTTTCAGCGTGGTAGAGCGCGCCGCGGGGAGCTTCCCAGAAGCCCGTGCCGGCACCGGTGATGGTGGCAGGCTCGCGGAAGTACTCGCTGTCGCCGCTCTTGAGCGCCTCGATGAGCTCGGCAACCCAGTCCTTCATGAGGCCGGCGATGTAGAGCGTCTCGATCTGGCGGACGGCGGTACGGCCGAGCGTCGACTGCGCGACGCCGATCTGGCCGGGAGCGCCGAGAGCCTCGAGAAGGCCGTCGACCTGCTCGACCACGAACGGCACGTTGCGCTTGTACGCGGCCAGGATGCGGGAAAGTCCGCCGGCCTCGTAGGGCTTGCCGTCGTACGCGGGGCACTTGACCCACGTGTAGCGATCTTCGACGTTGTACTCGGTGAAGTCCGGCTTCGTGATGAAGTACGGCGACTCGAAGGTTTCCTCGCCCTCGTACCAGGAGTGACCCATGTACTCGGTGATGAGGTTCTCCTGCACATCGGACAGGTTGAGCTTGTCGTCGATGACGCCCATGGGCAGGTAGCGGTTCGCCATCTGCTCGGTGTAGCTGCTGTAGTCGCCCTGACCCTCGAAGACGCCCCAGGCCACGTAGCGGCCGCAGCCCTTGCCCCAGTTGAGCGCGTCGATATAGTACGGCGCGATAGCCAGGGTGTCGGGAATCATGGTGGATTCGACCCAGGTGTAGATCTCGTCGACGAGGCCCTTGAGCTCGTCGAGCTTCTGATCGGTGGGCACGAAAGCGGTGCCGCCGGGGACGAGCGTCATGACGTGCGGCATCTTGCCGCCGATGATGGCGGAGATCTGCGAGGCCTTCGCCTGCATGGTGAGCGCCTCAAGGTAGTGCGCCGTGCAGATGAGGTCGAGCTCGGGCGGCAGCTGGTAAGCCGTGCCCTCTTCGGCGTCGAACCAGTTGCCGGAGAAGATGGACAGCTGGCCGTTGTCGGCGAAGTTCGCAAGACGCTCCTTGAGCGCGACGAAGTCGCTGTTCATGGACGTGCCGGCAGCCTGTGCGAGATCGTAGGCGTCCGCCGGGTCGGCCTTGAGCGCATTGAGCGGGTTTACGTAGTCGAGGGCAGCCAGGTTGTAGAACCACAGGATGTGGCTGTGCAGGAACTGCGCACCCTCGAGCATGTTGCGGATGATACGCGCGTTGTTCGAGATCTGGATGCCGTAAGCTTTCTCGGCGGCGATGGCCGACGAGTGAGCGTGGGACACCGGGCACACGCCGCAGATGCGCTGCACGATCTGCGCAGCGTCTTCGGGCGTGCGGTTCTCCACGACCATTTCCATGCCGCGGAAGCAGCCGCCGGACACCCAGGCGTCGGAGACCTTGCCGTTGGTCACTTCCATCTCAACGCGAAGATGGCCTTCGATGCGGGTGATCGGGTCGATGACTGAACGAGTCATGTGGGCTTACCTCCCTTCTTTTTTGTCGTCGGATTTCAGATCGGCTTCGTCGTACTTGCCGATGGACTTGTCGGGATGCTTCGCGTCCCAACCGCGCACCTTCTCGAAGTCGGCGCCGCCGTCCATACGGCCGGTGAGCTTCATGCCGAAGCCGTGCACCACGAGGGCCGCAGCCAAGATGCCGGTGATGCCGAGCGCGATCGTGCCGGGCTGCACCATCCAGTCGCCGATGCGCAGGTCGCGATGGCGCTTGTAGAACGGGGTGTTGACCTCGACCCAGTTCTGGCCGGGATCGTTCGGGTTCGCCTCGCAGCAACCGATGCAGGGAGCGCCGGACTGCACGCACCAGCTGCGACGGTTGTTCCACAGCACCACGCCGCAGTTCGACTTCGTCTGCGGGCCGCGGCAGCCGAGCGGGTACAGGCAGTAGCCCTTGGCTTCCTCTTCGGACCCGAACTTGTAGACGAACTCGCCGTTCTCGAAGTGACCGCGACGCTCGCAGTTGTCATGGATCGTCTGGTCGAAGATGCCGGCAGGCTTGTTCTCGCTGTTGAGCGCGGGAAGCTGCTCAAGGAAGATGACGTCGGCCAGGACGGCCACGAGCCACTCGGGGTTCGCCGGGCAACCGGGAACGTTCACGACCGGCGTCTCGATGCCGGCCTTCTTCAGGAACGCCTGCACGCCGAGCGCACCCGAGCTGTTCGGATTCGCGCCCATCCAGCCGCCGTTGACCGCGCAGGAACCCAGCGCAACCACGGCATTGGCCTTCTCGGCAGCCTCGATCAGATGCTCCGTACCGGGCTTGTCGGCGACGCGCAGCGCCTGCCCGCCCCAGCCTTCCAGCACAGCGCCCTCGTACACGAGGATGTAGTTGCCGGCCTCGATCGTCTGCTCCTTGGCTTCCTCCATCGACCAGCCGGCAGCCGCCGACAGGGTCTCGGAGTAGTTGAGCGAGATCATGTCCAGCACGATCGAAGCCGCATCCGGCGTCTCAACCTGCGCAAACGACTCGGTACATCCCGTGCACGACGCGCCTTCGATCCAGATAACCGGATACAGCTTTCCCTTCGTTGCGCCGATCACGGACTTCTCGAGGGCCTGCGCCACGCGCGGAGCAGCGAGCTCGGACAATCCGGCCGCGACCGCAACGGCGCCGCAAAGTTTCATGAAGCTGCGGCGGCTGACGCCGCGAGCAGACAGCATATTCTGAAACTCTGAAACTGTGGCCTCTGTTTCCATGTGCACACCTCCTCAGGTGCTCTCGTCTTCCAATGCTTGCTGATTATGTATTTTCCACGACTCCAGAAATAAAACGCACAGCATGGGCGCGAGCGCAACGTTTGACCCGCAAATGGCGCAAAAATGTTACGGTTCAACATTTGCGTAACATGAGTTATACACTTCGTTGGCTTGTTTACTCAATTTCATGCAAGAGGAGGTCAAATTCGCGCCTCTGTATGCATAGCGTTCAAAGCGTGAGAACTCTCGTTGGTTTCTCGTTCACTGCCGTTCATCTCGTCGTGAGTCGGGTATGATAGCACATGCTCCGATAATCGAGAACCCCCGACAGAAGGATTGGACCATGGCTTCAACCGACCCCGTCATCGCATACCTCGGCCCCGCCGGTACCTATTCCGACGAAGCGGCGCGAGCGTTTGCGAAGCGGCTCGGCATCGACGAACCCCAGCTGCTCGAGTGCTCCTCGTTCGACGAGGTGTTCGATTGCGTGGACCGCGGCAAAACCGAGTTCGGCGTCGTTGCCAAAGAGAACTCGCTCGAAGGCTCGGTCACGGCCACGCTCGACAACTTCGCGTTCAAAAGCACGGCCAACATACTCGGCGAGCACGTGCTGGACATCCACCACTGCCTTGTGATGCATCCCGACGCGAAGCTCGAGGACGTGACCACGGTGGCCTCGCACGCTCAGGGCCTCGCCCAATGCCGCCGCTTCCTCAACGAACGGTTGCCGGGGCGCGCGAGCATCACCACTTCGTCCACCGCCGAGAGCGCGCGCTTGGCCGCCGGCGACAAGCATGTCGCGAGCATCGCGAACGCGTTCGCCGCCGAGCTGTACGGCGCCGTCGTGCGCGAGCGCGACATCGAGGACCACTTCGGCAACCAAACGTCGTTCGCGCTCATCGGCCGCCAGGGGCATCCCCAGGTGTTCCGCAGCGACCGCAAGAAGACGTCGCTCGCGCTGTTCTTGCAGGTGGACAAGGCCGGCACGCTGCATATGATCCTGTCGGAGTTCGCCTATGCCGGCATCAACCTGTCGATGATCCAGTCGCGCCCCACCAAGCAGGCGCTCGGCGACTACATGTTCTTCATCGAGTTCGAGGGCTCGGCGAACGACCTGGCCACGCAAACCGCCCTCAACTGCCTGCGCCTCAAGCTGCGCGAGGTGAAGGTGCTGGGAAGCTACCCTCTTATATAAGTAAGGGCATCGTGGAAAAACGAGGAGGGCGCCGTGGGGCGCCCTCCTTGCGTTGGCGGCTAGAAGGCGATGAGGCCGAGGTGCTCGAGCAGGATCTTGAGGCCGATGAGGATGAGCACGATGCCGCCCACGATGGTGGCCGGCTTCTCGTACTTCGCCCCGAAGCGATGCCCCACAGCCACGCCCACGATGGACAGTACGAACGTGGTGACGCCGATGAGGCCCACCGACACGGCGATGTCCACGCGCAGAAACGCGAACGTGATGCCCACGGCCAGCGCGTCGATGCTCGTGGCGATGGCCATCATCACGAGTTCGCGCAGGTCGAGCTTGCCGTCGGTTGGGCACGCCAAGTCCTCGGGATCGTCCTCGTGGAAGGCGTCCCACAGCATCTTGGAGCCGATGATGCCCAGCAACACGAAGGCTATCCAGTGATCCACCGGCGTGATGAGCGCCTCGAACTGCGTGCCGAGCGCCCAGCCCGCCAGCGGCATGAGCGCCTGGAAGCCGCCGAAAAACAGCGCGATGACCACCGCTTGGCGCACGTCGAGCCGTTTCATGCACAGGCCCTTGCACACCGACACGGCGAACGCGTCCATCGACAGGCTCACCGCGATCAAGAACAGTTCCACGAATCCCATGGTATTCCTCTCGTCTCAGCGCGGCCCCCCTGGCCGCTCCCGCAGCAGCATCGCCAAGCTGCGGGCATAAAAATACCGACGCGTACGCGCCGGCTGCACATGAGCGGTGCGACGAGTACGCCACACCGCGAGTCTTGTCGTTTCAGGATGCGCCAGCTTCATCGAAGCAGTATGTTGACGCAGCCACGCCTCTCGGCGTCGACTACTCCCCCACGGGATGCGGGCTATTCTATCACAGGAATGGTCGGGGACGAAGGGTTCTTGGACGAAAATGACGGCGGCGGCAAGGCGGACCCCTCCCCGTGCGCGTATCCTCCTTGCCGCAGCCGCCATTTTTGGCCACGTTTGGGGCGGATGCGCGGATAGGCGCCTGTTAGTGGCAAAAATGTACGCGATTGCGGGGTTTTGGGGTCGATTTCGGGCGGTTTCAGGCGATTCAGCGCTCAGATGCGGAAAGCGTGCACGCATAATCCCAGGTCGCGCGATTCCGTTGAGATGCGAGGTGCCGAGCGGGGCCGCAATCGCGTCATTTCTTGCCATTTCGCGGCCCGGGAGCGTCACCCGCGCTCGACGACGGCGGCGAGCAGGCGCGCGGCGGCGCCGTAGAAGGGGGCGCGGGCCTCGGCGCGCACGGCCGCG
>ENA-OQNO01000132-OQNO01000132.1-human-gut-metagenome-genome-assembly--contig:-NODE-132-length-95263-cov-5.637330_pt1 | contig 95263 bp, 97 predicted proteins | sample MGYA00242629_ERZ504880 | MGnify/ENA primary metagenome ERZ504880 (study PRJEB26092, sample SAMD00036377) | human gut metagenome | host: Homo sapiens | study: EMG produced TPA metagenomics assembly of... | reverse complement strand
AATACGCCCATTTCAAATGCCTGCCACGGATTATCGGATAATTTATCTTCCGTTGCACCAAACAGTTCTCCATAAGGGCCGGCGTCAACCATTCCTTCAACTTTGTCAACAAACGGGCTTATGGCTTCGCGCAGTTTCAGGCTCTGCACCACCATGTAATAACCGCTCATTGTACGCTGTTCAGCCGGTAAACTTGCAAGCGACTGCAACGCGCTCCATATTTCAGCCTTATCTTCCGGGGACAGGCTAACGTTTTCCTGTTCATATATCATTTGCAGCCATTCAGACGCCCACACACGCTCGTCCTCGCGGTCAATATAGCGGAGCGGCTGAAAGGCTATGCCGCCTTCAGCTTCACCAAGGTCATAGAAAATGCCCCCAACGCCTGCTGTCGGCGCGCGGCAGCTGCCGCCTTTATCAAAGATATAAACTTTGGCGTCCTTATAACCGCGGCAGTGCATTTCAAGCGTGTTCAAAAGCACTGATTTGCCGCTGCCAATCGGGCCAATTATCATGCAGTTGCCAAAATCGTTATAATGCAGGTTAAACCTGAACGGCGTGCTGCCAGAAGTTTCCGTCTGCATCAGCGCGGGCGCGTTAAGATGCTTATTCCAGGCGTCACCTGCCCAAACGGCAGAAAGCGGGAACATATAAGATAATTCCAGAGATGTAATAAACGGCCAGCGGATATTTGCGCGTACAAGACCGGGCAGAGTTCCCATCCACGCGCCGCAGGCATTGAAATCCTCGTACTTCGTTGAATAACCACGGCTGTTTAATACACGCTCAATCTCGCGTACCGCGTCATCACGGCTATCCTTATCTTTTTCCATAACAACGAAAGTGTTGCAATAATAACCAAGTGACTCTATATCATCACGGACTTCCGTGATTGCCGCCTGCGTATCGTTATAGCGTTCCACGGCGGCAATCTCGACAATGGCGCTTTCCGCGCGGAAAATGGCTTCCTTGATGAAAGCCCAAAAGCCTTTGCGGCTGCTAAACCAGTTACGGCGCGTAACGTCCAGCTTTTCCAGTGCGTTTACCTTATCAAGCGCAATGTAACGGGTACACCAGCGGTACTCCAAAGGCAGGCGGTTTAATTCGTCCAAAATGCCCGGATAATACCTGTCCGGAGGGGAAGTTATGGAAACTATGCCCAGGTAACGTTTATCGCGCTCCTGGCCAAGCGTCATGGTTGTGCCGCCTACAAACGGGCTGTCCGCAACAACCGTATCCAGGAAAATCGGCACTTCCGGCGTCTTAACCTTATGATGCTTGACGCTGATGCAGTCATGCAGATAAGTCAGCGTTTCATCATCAGTAAGCTCATGGCATTCATACATAACGTCATTAAACAGGTCATATATCCTGCGGTAAGTTATTAAAAAATTCCGGAGATGCTCTTTTACGCGCTCATGCTCGCGCAGTTCCGCGCTTCGCTCCGTTTCCATGAAATGGCCGACGAGTTTATTGAAGCTGTCTGAAGGCGGCAGGTAAACAATGGTTGCAAAATAACGGCTTTCAAAATGGTCGCCTCTTGCGAAAAGCTGCTGCCTTTCCCAATCCATCATCTCAGTAACGGTATCAGGATATTCTTTTTTAGGGTAAGATGTGCTGCGAGTGCGGCGAGCCTCTGAAAAGAAAGCCCAGCCGTCACCAAGGCGTTTTAAAATGTTATTTACCTTGCTTGCGACAATTGTCGTTTCTGTTTTCGTGGAACTCGTTAAATCATGCCCGCGGAACTCAAATATTCTCTGAAAAGAACCGTCTTTATTTAAAATTACTCCCGGCGCCACAAACAGCAGCCACGGAAGGTGGTCGCATAACTCATCATCTACGCTGCGGCGTTTTTTATGAAAATACTTCAAATCGTACATTAGCTATTCTCCTAAACGTCAAAATAACGCTTTTCATTCAAGTGCCTTACCATTGCCTTAAAAAACTGCGGGTCATTTTTAGTCATCCTTTTAGCCGCAAAATGCAGCAGCAGGCTGATAATGAAAAATGTGTAAATGCGCAGCATAATGGCAATGGAAATGCACATTGTAAAATTTAAAATCATAAATTCACGCGGCACACCTGCCCAAAGGATTTCTTCCTGAAGGCTTTTATGCGCGGGTATATAATACCCGTCGGGAATTTTTTCTTCCAAAACACTCACCTCTCAATATATTCCAGCTGATAAACACCGTCTTTATACCCGTTTACAAAAGCCATTTCTTTCACCCGGCGCAAAAAATGCGCTCGCTCAATGTAAATTACTATATCCACGGCCTCCGCAATAAGCTGCGGCTGCGGGGACGGTATTGCTTCCTGTATCAGGCTTTCAAGCCTTAAAAGCCCGGCATAAGCGTTATCCGCGTGTATTGTAGATATACCGCCGGGATGGCCGGTATTCCAGGCCTTTAAAAGCGCCAGCGCGGCTTCGTCACGAACCTCGCCTACCACAATGCGGTCCGGGCGCAGGCGCATGGTGGATTTTAAAAGCCTGGTCATGTCGATATTATCCTGCGTACGCAGAAACACAACGTTTGGCGCGCTGCATTGCAGCTCTTTGGTATCTTCAAGTATTACAAGCCTGTCGCCGGTTTTGGCAATCTCGTCCAGCACGGCATTGGTTGCCGTGGTCTTGCCGGTGCCTGTACCACCAACAAACAGGATATTTTTCTTATCCCGCACGCCCTGCTTAATTATTTCAACCTGCCGCGGGCTCATAATGCCTTTATCAATGTAGTCTTGTAAATCAAACAATTTTCTGGCCGGCTGCCTTATTGAAAAAACCGGTGCCGTGGTTACAGGCGGCAAAACCGCTTCAAAGCGGCTGCCGAAATTCGGCAGTTCCGCTGAAAGGATAGGGTTATTTTCCGTAACAACCGTATGGCAATAGCTGGCAACAAGTTTTATTACGCGCGCGCTTTCTTCCGGGCTGATTATAATTCCGGTATCCATACATGGCTGGCCGATACGCTCTACCCATAAATGCCGGTCAGGATTAAGCATAATTTCCACTACTTCCGGGTCATCAAAAAACGGACGAATCGGGCCAAGTGAAATTTTAAGGACTTTAGCGCCCTGGTCAGTTGCTTCGGCGCGCAGGATTTTTTCGTTATTCGTCTGCATCAGCGTTCACTTCCGGCACGGCCGCACGGCGTTTCCTTGATAATTTTGCGGCAGCTTTTTCTGCTTCCCAGCGGCTTATAAGGCTGTCGCCTGCAATTTTTATTTCCACGTCAGCAATGCTACCGTTAAAATAGCCTTTATACTTATCCAAAAGCCCGGCAAGAATACCTTTATCCACGCTTTCGCCAAGGATTTTTTCTACGAGCGCACCGGTTTCAATTAACCGGTGATTGCGTACCTTACGTTCAAGTGCGGCAATTTCAATGCCCAATTCCTTGCGTTCATCACGCATTTTTTTCAGCTTTTCAGCTGCTGCCGCTGAGCGCGCATCCTGTTCCGCGGCCTGCGCTTTCATTCTTTGCAGCTGCGCTGCCAGTTTATCCTGTGCCATTTAACACACCACCTTACATTGCCTGCTCCGCGCTCTGCGGCGCAAGCCCTAAATCTATCAGCGTATCAATAAAAGCGCGTACATACTTTCCAAAATTATCCGTATACAAATAATAACTTTTTGAAAGCGGCCTGCCTCCGGCATAAAACGGAACTTTTTTCAATCCTGCCGGTAAGTTTTGGTTATCCGTAAGATAAAAACCGCTTCCTGCCGCTGCCATAAGTGCCGCTTCTTCGCAGCTTGCGGCAAACAGGCTGTAATTATCAATCCCGGTAAGCTCACGCAGGTAACGCTGCTCGGTATCACGCTCTTTATCGTTTGATACAATAATGCAGGCCAGGTCTTTTAAATCTGCGGCAGTTACAAATTCGCGCTTGCTTATTTCCAGTGCCGGACAAACCCAGGCATAATAATCGCTCTTTGTGATAAGAAAACTTTCATATACGCTTTCCCGCGGCGCGCTGCGGCCTGCCAGCACAATATCAGTACGTCCTGTTTCCAAATCATAAAAAGCCTCATAATACCCTGTTCCGTATACATCAACAAGTAAATCCGGAAACCTGTTTTTAAACGCGCAAAGTGCATTTTCAAGAAAATCCGGTACGCTGCCGTTAATCCAGCTTATAACAAGCCGCTCGCTGCCTTTATTGGCTGCGGCCTGAACGCCAATTTTCAGCTTTTCAGCCGCGGCAACAAGCTGCCTGCCGTTTTCATATAAATAACGCCCGGCATCCGTCAAGATAACCCTGCGGGGAGTACGCTCCAAAAGCGTTACCCCAAGTTCATCTTCCAGTGCCTTTATCTGCTGTGATACGGATGACTGCGAAATAAAGCAGCGGGCGGCAGCTTCTGAAAAACTGCCCGTCTCGGCTATTGCTAAAAAATAACGAATCTGACGCAATAACATTTCTTTCACCTTTCCTTGTTTTTGTGTAACCACGTTTTTTTCCATAGCTGCCGTTCACTCCCCAGCCGGCAGCAAAATTATTTTATTTATCCGGCACGCAGGCTGTGCCGGGGAATTTTTCTGCACTTTATTCATCATCTTCAGAGGGCATAACCATGTCATTTGTAACCTCGTTTTCTTCTGAAAGTGCTAAACTTTCCATTTCTTTCTCCAATTTACGCTTTTCTTTTAGCCTGAATTTATCCTCAGCCTGCGCGTACCAGCCTTTTTCGCCGTGCGGTATAACATCCGGCTTTTTAGGCATTTCTTCCGGCAAGTCCATAAAATCCGGATTATCATACCAGGTAATTTTATTGGCCATAATCGGGCGCATACCGCGCTTAAACACAAGTTCCTTTTTGGGGTCAAGCGCGCGTACTTCATCAGCCATTAACAAGTCACGGCCGGTTTCGTTATATGTCCTGGATTTATCCAGGCTGATAAGTGCCGTGCCGGTACTGCGGCTTTTGGTTTCCACGGTTTTTTTACCAAGCATCCTTGCAAGCTGCTCTGCCGTTTCCTGGTCATTCGGCGCGTAATAAACCTGCACTTCGCAGTTTGATATAATGCCGTTATCTTTGCCGTAGAGCTTATTAATCTGCATTACGGACTGGCATATTACAAAAGCCTTGATACCGTAACCGGCAATTACGCCCATTGCCGTTTCAAATGTTTCCAGCTTGCCGAGCTGCGGAAATTCATCCAGAAGCATCAGCAGCCGGTGCTTATTGGCTTTGGTATTTTTATCTTTCAGGGCAAACTCCATTTTTTCCACGTTTCTGCGGTACAGAAGTTCGACAATGGTGCGGAAGGCCGGCATCATACGGTCAATGTCCGAAGGCGGCACAATTAAATACAGTGAAACGGGCTTATCATGATTCATCAGGTCATGGATTTTAAAATCGCTGCGCGACATATTTTCCGCAACCACCGGGTCGCGGTAAACGGAAAGAGCGGTTTCCAGCGTGGACTGGATGCTGCCGAACTCTTTTTCCGGCGTGCTTGCCATTTTTGAGAAAATCTGAAACACGCGCGGATGAAAGTAAACCTTTTCGGCTGCATTATTGCTGTACTGCAATATTTCACCGCTTTCATCATGCTTAACGCTGCCGCTTAATACGCCCTCTTTAATTTCTTTAATCAGCTTTTGCAGGCCGCCTGTACCGGAAGCAAGAAACTCCAGAACCGTTGTAATGTTTACCGGCTCGTCTTTCAGCGTCCATTTAAGATGCAGAACTATTGCAAAAAGCAAATCGGAAGCATTATTAGTCCAGTGCGCATTATTGCCTTCATAGCCTTTACCTGTCGGGTCGGCCAGGATGCGGCAAATATTCTGGCAATCCTTAACTTCGTCCGGCGTGCCCATACGTATTTCATCAAACGGATTAAACTTCGCACTGCCGGAAAGTGCCGTAGGCTCGAACTTCAGCACCAGCTGCCCCATTTTTTTCCTGCGGCCTGCGGTAAAAGCGTAGTTTTCGCCTTTAACGTCCACTACAACTACTGAATGAGGCCAGGCTAAAAGCGTTGGTATAATAATACCCACGCCTTTACCGGAGCGGCTCGGCGCACACAAAAAGGTATGCGTTTTGGCATCATCACGAAGATAATAACCGTCCTCACTGATACCCAGAAAAATACCTTTGCCATCTAACAAGTCAGATTTTTTTAACTCCTGATGCGTTGCAAAACGCGCGGAACCATAATTATCTGATGTGTTCTTATGGAACATCAGGCGGATAAATACAAGTATCATGGTGGCTACTACCGTTGATATACCGAAAATGCTGTACGCATTAACGAAAAGTACCGGAGCTTCCTTGCGGTAATCGCCATTCCAGGCAAACACCGCAAAGGGGTTGTATAACTTCCAGTCACCAAAATCCCAAAGGCTCCAATATAATGCTTCCTGGTAATTTAATTTAGCTGCCGCATACTGCGTTGCTGCGGATGCGGCACCAATAACGGCAGCCAAAAACAGCACAATGGAAATATTTCTTAACTTTTTCTCGTCAACGTCATGTTTAGTCCACATAAGGCTCCAGTATTAAATCACGCGAAACAATAATGTTATATTGGTAGCCCGGCTCAATGATAATGGTTGGCTGAATATTAAGGTTTTTATTAACTATACTGTTTGTTGCCGAAGATATGTTGCTGGCTGCCTGGCTGCCGGCTTCGCCGCGCAGGCTGCTGTTATCATCAACATCAGCGGCAACAGCGACGCCGCCTGTAATAAGGCCGCCCAAAAGCGCTGACCATAACACGCGCCCGTAATGGCTGCGCACAATATCCTTAAACCCGGAATAACCGGCCTGGTCGGTGCCTTGTAAATTTTCAAGTATCAGCGACTTGCCATTCGGGAAAATAAGGCGCTGCCATACAACAAGCCCGCGTTCCTGGGCAAAAGTAGTACGGCTGTCATACTTGCCTATAACCCTTGTGCCCTGTGGAATTAAAAGATATTTACCTTCGGTACTGTCATAGACGTTTTCACTTACCTGGCCAATTACAGTACCCGGAAGGTCACTGTTCATGCCGGTAATTAAAACGCCGGGAATTACTGTGCCGGATTTAACCTCATACGGTGTAACCTGCTTTACAAGCATATATGAAGAATACATATCTTCATTGACGGCCTGGTTTACAAAACCGATTTTATCTGCCTGCCCATTCTGGTCATACCTCGTATAAGGCTGCTGTTGCTGTTCGGTGGCCGGAGCCGGCTGTTCGGCAATAGCTTCACCTGCTGCCTGCGCCGCACCAATGGACGCGAGCAGCAGGCCTGCGGCTGCGGCTGTGTTTAAAATCAACTTTTTCACGGACTGCTCACTCCTTTAATTCAAATTTGATAGGGCTTTGATAAGCCTTTTTCATTGCCTCGTATTCTTCCATACGTTCCTGCTGTTCCAAAGTCATCCTCGGCTTTTCCTGCCTTGCAGGCTGACGCGGCAGAGTAGGCCGCGGCTGCACCGCTTTTTCTTTAACAGGCTTTTCTTCTTTTACAGCAGCTTTAGCATTTTTATCTTTTTCCAATTTCCCTTCTTCGGTATAATCACCAGGCACGTTTTTTAAGTGATTGCCGCTCCCAACGGGCTGCGCCGTTTCAGTTTTTGTTTCTCCGGCACTGCTTAAATGGCTGCCTTCCCTGCCTGCTCCGGCAAGCATACTGTAAAGGGCTATCCCTATTACAACGCAAACAAGCCCAATAACATATTTACGGTTCAGGCCGCTGCCGCTTGCTTTTGTTCGTGCCTGCGCAACGCCTTCCAGGCTTTTAGCCTGCCCGTCATTCTGCTCACCTTCATGTGCCTGTTCCGGCATGGCAGCCTTTTTTTTACCTAAACCAAGGTTAGCCGCCAAAGTTTTAAATAATTCCTTGATTTTATCCATCAGTCTTGCCTCTTAATCGTTACCTGCTCCTTGCCTACAACAAGCTGCGCTTTATCGAAAATGCGGTCAACAATGTATGTGCCCTTAATTACTCTGTAATTGGTAAGCACAACATCATTGTTTTCATTCAAAATAAAAAACGCAGGCATCACATTGGAGAAAACTTCCGGCTTCATTTTGATATACGTTTTTATACCGTCATCAAATACTTTTGCCGGTGCCCAGGGCAGGTCTTTTTTATTAAATTTGTAATTAAAATTAAGTTTCATCGGGTCAATGGCAGCGTAATTTTTAGCGGGCTTAAAGCCGCTGTCACCACTTATGCCCTTTTCAACTTGCCAGGTAACTACCGGGTTATAAAAATTGCCGGAAACAAGGTTCAGCTGATAGGTACGGGCGGTAGTATTAATTACCATATTTGTGCGTATGCCGGTATAAACCGGTTTAACATAAAGATGCTCTACTTTGGTAAACCCCTGCCCTACGGCAGCTTTGTCTATTACCCAGCGTTCAGTATCACCGGCCGAAACAGATGTTATATTTTCACCCGGCTGCATACGTATATCGGTAATAAACCCTTTTTGTGAATACACTGTATATATTTTGTTGGACTGATATGGAAATACCACTTCCGCACCGCTGATGGCAGCGTCAAAACTATCTGTAATAAATTCTGGTTCAGGTGCAGTTCCTGCTACCGGAGCGGCAGCTGCAACATTTGCCGTTAAAGCTACGGCAATGGCTGCGCCTTTAATAAATGTTTTAAAATTCATATCATCACCTTATTTTCTTTATTATTCGTTTAAGAATGTATCTGCCTGCTGTTCCATCAGTTTTAACTTCAAATTCATTTCTTTTTCTTCAGCGTTTAAGCGGAGTGTTTCTTCTAATGTTTCCATGGTAAAATCCAAGTCATAATACTTATTAAGTTTTAAATTACCAATTCTGTAATATTTTTCACCAGCTTCTTTTCGCTTAATATCATCGAAGGTAATAGTCCCATATTCATCATTCCAGTCACATTTAAAGCCTTCTTCGAGCATCATGTTATTAAATTCTTCACGAGAAGTTGCAATTTGAGCACATTTAAAAAATGCTGCTGCAATATTATGAATATAGCTTTCCTTTTCACCATTCATAGCGCGTTGCAGAATACTGTACCTTTTATCGCTATACGCTTTTACTTTTACATAATCTTTAAACTCCATCATAGATTTATCTCTCCTGCGATACAGAAAAATCCTTAATCTGAATACCCAATGGGTTTAAATGGATGCTTTCTTTTGTTACCTGTACAAAATCAATGGTATAAAATGCTTCCATGCTGTAATTGGAAATAATCTTGCCGGAATTATCATAAAGGGTTTCATCCCAACGTATTTGATAGGTATTATCCTGTCCGCTGTATTTGTTAAAGCCTTTAAGTTTCAGCATGGTTGTATTACCATTGCTGATTTTTGTCTGATAATCCTCAGAAATGGCCATGTTATTCATTTTATTCGCGCAGGCCTGGTCGAGATAAGAATATACTTCTTCCCAATTCTGCTTATAAATAACAAGGTCTTTAGGCAGCGTGCGAGCCTTGCGCGTAACGTTCCAAAGGAAATATTCAACTTCTGTTTCGTTGGCTCTGCTGCGCGCATCTACTCTGTCAACAGACAATATGGCACCGGATTTATCATCCACCTGCACAATATATGGAATTATGCTGCTACGGCTGCCGATAAAACAAATTCCAAGTACCAGCACCAGGTTTAAAATCATTGATATGCAGGCTACCATTCTCCAAGTTTTAAACCGTACAATAGCTGCGCCCATCAGCTTATCCCATACTTCGTTTGCCTTACTGTATGGTGTTTCAGGCAGTTCTTTTTCCATTTTGTAATCCTGCGCTTTGCTGTTAAATGCCATTTGTTATCAACCACCAATCGCAGTTATGAAGTTCGTAGCAAAAAGTGCCATTGCAATACCAAAAAGTATCATAATGCCTCGCTTCGCGACACCACCAAGCTCACCAAAAGCAAGCAGGCCGCCCATTACAACGCACGCAATTACCGAAACGCCTTGCGCAACCGGGCCGGTAAGGCTTTCAACAACTGTATCAAGCGGGTCCTCCCACGGAAGTGCCGCATAAGCGTTATTGGCTACAAACACTTGCAACGCAATATTCCCGGCTACGATTTTTTTCATAATGTTTTTTCTGATTTTTTTTAACATTTTTTTACCTCCACTTTTTATTGAAGGTAAAAAAGATTTTTTACTTCGTCCCTTTTAAAATCTTTTATTCTTCTATATCACTTAATAGTTCACTGGTGTGCACATTTAATTTGTCTGCAATTATCATTAACGTTGATAAAGATACACTATTAGGATAACTACCTGTTTCTACTCGTGATAAATATTTAGCAGTTATCCCTACTTTTTCTGCTAGTTGCTCTTGCGTTAAACCTCTTATTTTTCTAAAATATAGAATTTTCGCACCTATTTTTTTATATCTTTTTTCATACATAATAACCACCTATCCTTTCTTATAAAAATTATTCCATTTTCAGAATTTTTCGTGTCCTATTTATAAGTTGGATATTCTACCTTTTAGGTAGATAAAAAAAGAACGCAGATATATTTTCTGCGTTCTTAAGATTTTTATTGTTTGCACACTGCTTGATTTTTTGATTAAAAAAGGGGCTCTATCGCTACCTTTCATAACTTCATTTGCTATTCTTTTAACTTATTTCATTCTTTATTAATTTTAATGTTTTCTTTTACAAACTTAACTCATTTTCAAATTTATCAATAGCTGATTCAATCATTTCAGCATAGAACTGTTTTTTAGTATATTTACCTTTATATTTCAAAGCATTGACACTATTATTAATTTTATAAGCATCTATTAAAATCATTTCAATTGGCACTTTAGTCATTGGTTCTTTTCTTTAATTTCATTATTTTCAGATTCAACTTCAACTTCTTTTTCATTACTTACAATATTTTATTTAATAGTTTCTTTAATAAAACTATTCTCTTTCTGCTTTTTGAAGGTAAAAAGGATTTTTTGCTCCATCACTTATAACTAAATAATGAGCATTATTTTGAAAAAATAAAAACAGGCTTACCGGGCATACCTATTTGGAGCATACCTGATAAGCCTGTTTAATAAAGGCAGGTTGTGTTTATTTCTTAGGTTTGTAATTTGTGCCAACTTGTTTCGGGGGCATGATTGCAAAATTTTTATAAAATTTCATTTTTTAATCCACCTTTACAATTATTGTTTATATAACGCGGATATGATAACCTTAAAGAAAAATTATGTCAACACAAATAATAGTTATTTTGCTGATATAATTAAAATAATAAGGCAGCCAACGGCTGCCTTTAAATATAATATTTATTATTCCGAATATTTCATTTACAAAATATTTTCATTTTCCAGTTCTTTTTTTATACAGTCAATAATAAACCCTCGGATTGTTACTTTTTTCTCTTTTCTTTTTTTAAAAATATATTCTTCGATACCGTCAAAAACATCTTCCGGTATAGGTAAATTATAATATTTTATGCTTGCGGCTTCAGTATTGCTTTTCCTGCCTCTCTTGCTTTCCGCTTTTTTATCGGGTTCTGGTTTATTTATTACTTCTTCTGTAACGTTGGTTGTTTCAGTTTCACTATTTTTTTCAGCGGCTGTACCAATCACACCACTATTTATAAAATTCTGCACTTCCGGACTATCAAGATTAATTTCTTTAACTTTATTCAATGACGGTTTTTTTCCAATAGCCATTTTCTTTACTCCATTTCTTTAATTAATATTATTCTTCATTCAATTTTTCAATCAATTCGCTGTACAGATTTTCAAATTCCGTGGCTGCTTTCTTATTGGGTGCATATTCAAATACACACTTACCAAGGCCTACGGAATTTTTAAAATCAATGTAATCAGTTAACCAGTTATTAAAAATACCTACTTTATACACATCTTTAATTTCTTCGCATTCAACTTTAGCCTCTTTAAGTAAAATTGCCTTTTTATTCGGCAAAACTCTGTTTAATAACAAATAAGTCTTAATATCACCAATTATTCTTGCTTCATTCAGTATTTTTAATGTATCTTCTGCACCCCAAATATCAAATGTAGAAGGTTGTACTGGTATTACAAGTAAACCATATATAGCAGCAAGTATTGCTGAACGAACAATGCCGCTATCGCCGGCACCTGCATCTATAACTATTAAATCAAACAAATCATTATATTTATTAATTTCAAGATGAATAGCAGTTGTAGGCATCCCTACAACCGGAAACTGTACAAGTGAAGTATCTCCTGCCCTTACGCCACTAAAATTTAATGAAGAACATTGCCGCGCATCAGCATCTATTAAAAGAACCCTGTACCCATCAATAGCAGCTCTGCAAGCAATATTAGTCGCAATTGTAGTTTTACCTGCACCGCCTTTTGTATTTACCACTGATACTACTTTACCATTAAAGCCTTTTGTAAATTCTGCCATTTCTTTCAACTCCTATACTATAAAATAATAATATTAATATCTTCATATCCTTCATAATTAAAATATCTTCATTATTAAGATATTTTAATTATGTTCATATCTACATTATTTTGATATTTCCGTTATTACAATAATGTTCATTATCTTCGTAATGTTCATAATCAAAATATTTTCATTATTTTCATAATGTAGATATTGAAATATTTAGATATTTAGGTTATCATCATAATGTAGATATCTTCATAATGTAAATATCTAAATATTTTCATAACCTTCGTGACCTTCATAATTAAAGTATTTTCATAATCTTCATTATTAAGATATTTTAATAATGTTCATATCTACATTATTTTGATATTTCCGTTATTACAATAATGTTCATTATCTTCGTAATGTTCATAACCAAAACATCTTTATTATTATGATAATGAAATACTAACATAATGTCAATATCTTCATAATGTAAATATCTAAATATTTTCATAACCTTCGTGACCTTCATAATTAAAGTATTTTCATAATCTTCATTATTAAGATATTTTAATAATGTTCATATCTACATTATTTTGATATTTTCATTATTACAATAATGTTCATTCCCTTCGTAATGTTCGTAATCAAAATATTTTCATTATTTTCATAATGTAGATATTGAAATATTTAGATATTTAGGTTATTATCATAATGTAGATATCTTCATAATCTAAATATCTTTTTTATAATTCTCTGAACACTAAATTCAATTTTTTACAAATTCGGGTAACGCTGTTATAAAAAACGCACCGAAATTTCGCCATATTTTAGTTTACAGCGTTTTTTATGCGGTCAACCTACTGTTATGTACCCCTTGGGTGTAAAAAATTGTCAGAACTAATTTATGTAAAAATTTATGAGTTATCCACAGTTGCCAAATAATTTCTCGCAACAAGTTATCCACAGGTTCAGAACTTTTTCTCGCAGGTTTTTAAAGGAAACTCAGTATTTATGCGGGTTTAGAGTACTTTTTTCTGATACCGAACAATTTCTCGCAGGACAGAACAATTTCTCGCAAGTTGCGATTTTCGATATAAAACCTGCGAATGCCCGATAAACACTGGACAAACGGGCAAAAATTTAATAAAATTTAACAGAACAATTTCTCGTAGGTTCAGAATAATTTCTCGCAGGTTGAAGTTATCCACAGGTGAGCCTCAAAACCTGCATAAATAAAGGGATTGCGACACTTTTCCACAGCAAAATCGTCCGAACAATTTCTCGCAAGTACCCCATTCAAACCCGCTCCCAGAGCGGACTTTCAGACGCCTAAAAATATAAAATATATTATTAAAAAAATATAAAAATATTATATTAAAGACTCAAAAAATAAAATTTCCAAACACGTAAGTTTAATAAATTCGCAGGTTTATAAAAAATGGAGGATGCAGCAATGAAAAAGAACGATAACGAGTATCAGGAAAATCTGCAAATGAGTTTAGACCTGCTTCCCCGTAAAGCAATTATCATTCCTGATAAAAATGTAAAAATTGCAAACGAATTTATAACAGCAAAGTATAAACTTACTTTACTTGAATTTAAAGCATTCCTTGCAATAACAACAGCGTATGACCAGCGGAACACAAAAGATTTTTATAATATTTTAAAATTTGAATTTCAAGACCTTGCAAATTCAATCGGTTTAAACCGTGAAACTGGATATACAAAAAAATTAGAAAAAATTTTAACCCAACTTTCTGATGCCAAAATGCGAATACAAAAACGTTTTGACGAAAATGAGGAAAAAGAACAATGGATAGTTGGACACTTTCTTTCTTCGATTGAAGCAATGGGTGATGGTACGATAGAATTAATTTTTGACCCAAAACTCATAAAATATTTTACCGGACTGACAGAAAGATATACTTATCTTGAAATACAAACTCTACTTTCTTTTTCATCAATTTACTCCATCAGAATTTTCAATTTGCTGAAACAGTATAAACAAAAAAAGAAAACTTACAATGTTGAAAAATTAAAAGAAATGCTGCTCATTACCGATAAGTATAAAAACTTTTCTGATTTCAAAAGATATGTAATTGAACCAGCAATAAAAGACATCAATGAACATTCAACAATGAAGGTTAGTTATGAAACTGATGGAGCAAAAGGAAAGAAAGTTACTGAGATAACATTTATTTGTGTTGATAATATTTTATTACCAAATGCAGATGATAAAGTTAAAAAGGCCTTGGAAGAATTACTCTATTACAAAGTAAATAAAAATGTAGCTCTGGATATTGTAAAAAAGTTTTCGTTTGAAAGAATTGAAAACAATATACAATACATCATAACCACGTATCCTAAAAAAGATAAAAAGAAAGAATATCCAAAACTTATTGTAACTGCAATAAAAGAAAATTTTGCTGGTGAGTCTTGGGGATTACAAAGTATTGATGATGATAAAGTTGAAAAAGATAAAGAAGAATTAGAAAAGAGTTCAAAAGAATATGATGACTTCATTAAAAAAATTAAAACTGATGAAGAAGCAGAAAAAATAATTAAATACGTTTTAGAAAATACTGAATCAACATTGCTCTTAAATCAACTTAATACATTGCAAATTAATTACAAACCAATGGAAATTGTAAATAACAAACTATTCAAATCGATTGCAATGTTGCTGATGAAAAATGGAAACATCTTTTAATACGGTCAAATATTTTGACCGTATTTTTTTAATTTCACAAGAACAATTTCTCGCAAGTTCTTCAAAAAATTATTAATATTTCAGAGAAGTTTTTCTCGCAAGTTGTATGAAAAGTTAAAAGCGGTAAATTATAAAATGAAATTTAACAGAACAATTTCTCGTAACTTACGCAGATTAAACTAAAAAAATTCTTGGAAAAACTTTTTAGTTTAAACAGAACATGATATAATATATCCGGGACGGAATTTAAAACCTATCTGCAAAACAATTATAGAAGTATGAGGAACTTCTATGGTGGTTTTGTAGATAGGTTTATTCTTTTTTAAGGGTAAAATAGGGTAAACCGAAATTAAAACATAAACCAGGCAGTATCATTACACAAGTGTAATGCGCACTTATGAGTTTCTCATTTTACAAATGCAGAAACTCGCGCGCCCTGCGGGGCCGATTTTAAAACGCTGTTTTAAAATCTCCCGGCGATAGTCATCGCCTGCCAAGCTGCGCTTGTATAAATTTTAAAAATTTTCCGCGAAAATTTTTTAAAACATAATTGCAAGGCCGGATAAAATTATCGGCTCTGCAATTAAACTCACTCGGAGGAATTGGCCATGGCAACCTATCACTGCAAATTAAATAAAGGTAAAGGCAGCTATTGTTTATCTCATGCCAATTACATCCTTCGTGAAGGACGATACAGCAAAGAAGCAAGCGGCCGCGAAGATTTAGTTTATAAAGAGTCAGGCAATTTACCTGTCTGGGCAAATAGTCCTCAAGAATTTTGGAAGGCAGCAGGCACCTATGAAAGAGTAAATGGTGTTGCATATTTTGAATTGGAAATTGCACTTCCTAACGAACTGTCTGATGAAGAAAATAAAAAAATTGTCCAGGAATATGTTAAACAGGTTATTGGAAATAAGCCTTATACTTTTGCAATTCACAATAAACCAGCTTCGTTGAATGAAGATATAAAACAACCTCATGCGCATATAATGTTTAGTGAAAGAGTAGCAGAAAAAAATGTCGATTACACTAAAGAACAATTTTTCAAAAGATATAATCCCCGTCATCCTGAACGTGGTGGCGCAAAAAAAGATACGCGATTTACTGCCATGTGTGGTAAAGAAAATATAAAGATAGTTCGACAAAATTTAGAAAAAATTATTAACAAAAGTTATGAAAATAATGGTTTAAATATTCGCGTTTCATCAGCTACTTTGCAAAAACTTTACAATGAAGCAGTTGCTAAAAATGATACCGACCTTGCAAATTATTATAACCGCGCACCGGAAAAACATCTCGGTCCTGAAGAAGTACAGAAAATAAAAAGCGAAACTAAAAATTTAAAAACAAAAGAAGAAAAAAAGGAATACTTCATAAATTTTGCCAGCGATGCTGCACTTGATATGTTTTACGCACGTCAATGTAAAGAGGCCGCAGCTGAACTTATGCAGTTAAATAAAGAACGGGAAGAACTGCATAAAAAAATTGAAGAACTCGAAAAAATCCAGGAGCAAATTAATAAAACCAAAGAACTTGCTGAAAAGCCGGTTGTTAAATTTGTTGCATCTGATGCAGTAGAAATTTTGAATAACTATATTAAAAAACTTACTGATGAAGAACGAAATGCACATAAACAATCTGTTGACATCAGCAAATTTGTGCTGTCTGAAAAACGGATGCTTATGTATGCACAAGCAGTTTATACACATGGAGCAACAAAGAAACTTATAAAAGAATTTAATAATATTAAGCGCATTGAGAAAAAATATAATGATGCGTATACAGCCTGGGTAAATACAAAACCGACCGGGTTTAATCCTGTTGCCAGATATAAATATGCAGAAGAACAAACGCACCTCGAAAAATGGAAAGCAGATATTGATTATAAAAAAGCAGCCAACCAGGCAAAAATTGATTATATGAATAAAGAGCTACACAAGCCTGAAGCAAAAGCTAAAATACAAAAAATGGTTAATACGCTGCGAAAGAAAAATGATATACGAGCAGAACGCGCAAGCAATTTCAGAGATTACAGTAAGCAGCTAAATAACCAGATTGCTCTATGTATTGCCGTCCGTAACAGAATGAAAGGCTATGTTTATGATAAAGAACATAACCTTACACTACCGGATAAAATATACCAGAGTATCAAAACAGGGGATATTACAGGAGCTCAAAATGTAATTAATGAGTTGCGCAGCGCAGTTAATAAACTTGAAAATAACCGTGCCCAGGGCACTAATACCGGTCACTTCTTATCACGTAATTATGATGATGAAAAAGATAAAGGTGGAATGGAAAGATAAAAAACATTTACTGGCGGCCTTTTATTGCAGCTTTTTGGATATTACAGGGGACGGTTTTCGTTTTGGGCTCCCAAACTGTGAATGGTGGGCAAACCGTCACGGGCGGTCAAACTGTAAGTGGTGGTTAGAAAATAAAAAGAACAAATAAAAAAGAGCCATACTTTTTAAAAGTGTGGCTCTTTAAATTTATAACTATCTTTCTAAAAACCAGCGCTGCTCGTCACAGAACAGATAATAAACGGTGTTGCCGGTACGGCAGGTATAGCGCATACCCTGCCCGCCTTGTTTTAGTGACGCTGCCGGGCGCATATCAGATACTTTATCTATATTTATCTTCCGGCCGGCCCAAATAAAGGAAAGGGGAATGATGCGGCCGGTATTATCAAACTTTGCGGTAACTTCGAGATAATCCATTTATTTGCCCCCTTTAGCGGAAATAAGAATAAGGATGTATAACATGGTCATCTTTTGGATTGATGCGCAGCGTGTTATCTAATAATGTTGCGGCGCGCAGCACTGCATCATGGCCGAACCTGCGGCGTAGCTGGTCAACTGCTTTAGCCAGTTTATCTTTTTTGTCGGTTTTATCCGGCGCGAACATATCCAGCTGATACCCTTTTTCTGCCGTTACCAGGTTAATGCCGCGCACGCCTATGCTGCGCAGGTGCTTGTTTTGGTAAAAATCGTAATTACGGTTTAAGAGCTGCATCGCTGCGTTAAGTATATCTTCGACATAACAGGTGGGGTAGGAAAGTTTCATCTGCCTGGTCACGGTATAAAGGCTGCTGTCACGTAGCGTAATTTCCACGCCTGTACATTTTAGTGCGTTTTCGCGCAAGCGAGCTGCCACGGACTCTGCCAGGCAGATAAAAACTAATTTAGCATCATCTGCATTGGTAATATCACGCGGCGTGGTGACACCATTGCCTATGCTTTTTATTGCGCTGCGCTCGTCGATTGTACGGACAGGAGCAGTATCCATGCCGCGGGCAAAATCGGATAAAATCAGTCCCCATTTGCCAAGCGATAATTTTAACAGTGCCGGGTCACGCCGGGCGAGGTCGCCTATCGTTAAAATAGCAATGCCTTTTAATTTACGTTCAGTCGCATGGCCAACGTACAGCAAATCCGATACAGGTTTTTTCCAGATTATATCCTGGTAATTATCCTGCGTGATACAGGTAACTGCATCCGGCTTTTTGTAATCGCTGCCGAATTTGGCAAAAATTTTATTCCAACTGACGCCGATGCTGACCGTAAGGCCCAGCTCGTCTTTCATAATTCTGCGGATTTTTTCGGCAATTTCCGGCCCGGTGCCGAAAAGATTTACCGAACCGGAAACATCAAGCCACGCTTCATCAATGCCAAAACTTTCAACCTGGTTGGTGAAACGGTAATAAATCTGCCGTGCCGCACGGCTGAACCGCAGGTATTTATCATACTGCGGCGGAACACAGATAAGGTCAGGCACTTTTTCTTTGGCCTGCCAGATGGCTTCGCCGGTTTTTACGCCCAACTTTTTCGCCGGCATGTTTTTGGCCAGAATTATGCCGTGCCGGTTGGCCGGGTCGCCTGCGACTGCCACGGGTTTACCGCGCAGCGCCGGATTATATAAACACTCAACAGAAGCGTAAAAATTATTCAAGTCAACGTGTAATATGGTACGCATGGCTGCTTTCCTCATAATATTATAACAAACGTAAGTTTGTTATAAATCATTATAAAACGAACAAAAGGAAAAAGCAAGCATAAAAAAACAAAACCTGCTTTTACAGCCAACAAAAAGCAGGTTTTGTATATGGGGAATGTGCCAAATTATGAAGAATTTGATGATGTAGGAATAATCTAAAAATGGCACGGAGCATATTTTACAAAATAATACAGGTAATGTCAAGAAAAAATGTAAGCAGTTTGCCTTCGCGGAAAGCAAGGCTTGGCGAACTGCTTTTTTATTCATACGCGGCACAATGCCGGGTGCCGTGTATGATGCTTTGGAGGCCGCCCTGGTTGGTGCGGCTTTTTTATTTTATATTTTTTCCCGCTTTTCACGGCTTCGATTTTAACGCCTGGCTTTATGCCGGGCGGCAAGGATAAACTACGCGGCAATACGCCGTCCTTGCCTGCGGCTGCCAGCCGTTTTTTAATCGACGCCGAAAGCGGCAAAAAAACAATCGCTGGTGAAGGGGGACGGCGCAAGGAGCAATGCCCCTTCCAATCCCACGGCAAAGTATACCTGCGCCATACAGTGCTTGGTATATATTGCCTAATTTTAAGAATGGAGTGTGTATGTATGAACAGAATTGAAATCACCGCAAGACTTACGAAAGACCCGGAAATTACCTTTGGCAAGAACGGCAGAGCCGTTGCGAAATTCAGCGTTGCCGAAAACGTATATGATAAACGGGAAAAGGCAAGCAAAGCACAATTTTTTAACGTAATCGCCTTTGGTAAGACCGCTGAAATTATCGGAGATACCTTGAACAAAGGTAATAAAATCCATATCGGCGGCAATGTTGAAGTAAGGCAGTACGAAAAAGAGGACGGCACGAAAGGCATTTGGGTGCAAATCCTGCTCCGTGAATTTGAATACTGCGAGAAAAAGGAACAGCCGAAGAAAGCGCAGGTGGCGTAAATGGATATACCGCATATTTTAGATAACGGCAAAGATATTGCCTTTTACTGCGCAAGGCTTGAAGGAAAGACCACATTAACAGCCTGCGAGGAACTTTGCTCACGGCATAGCAGTTGTGATACCGCAGGTATGGCAAATGATGAACTGGCAAGCTATGAAAGAAGCGAAAAAACAGGTTATGGGCTTGAAGAACTTATCCGAAAAGCTAACTGCAAGGACTATGCCGAATTTGTAATCTTTCTGTATGATATAGGTGCTTTAGCCTGCAAGGAAAGCGAAATGGAACGGATAGTTGAAGCACTGGATGATATAGACAGCAGTCCGGATTATTAAAAACAGCATAAGGATATGGGGCTTTGCCCCCAATCCTTAATTTTAATTCAGCGAGGTAACGGCAATGATTAAAATTAACTGGACAGAACAGTTTATAAAACAGCAGACAGAGTGCCTTGATATGCTGACGGAACTTATCGAATACGATAAACAGCACGGCAACCCACCGGAAAAGGCAAGGGTACTGGAAGGATTTATTGATACGCAGCGCAGGGCACTGGATATGGCAGCAACGCTTTTGCAAAAGCATAAGCCAGCATTGGAAGAAGCCGAAAAAGCAGAACGTGAGAAACGGCAGGCGCAGGAAAAAATCGAAGCAGCAAAGCGCAAGGAAGAAAGTAAAAAAACGCAGGTTAAAGAGGACTTAAAAAAAGCCACAAGCGAGGAAGGCAGCCTGTTCTGCGCTTTTGGTGATGAAGCGGATAAATCTGATGAAGAATCCGAAGCGCAGGAACAGGAAATTTATGAGGACAGCGAAGCCGATGACGGCTACGGCTTTGAAGAAAATGACGATGACGATGATTAAGGACGGTGTAGCAAAATGAAAAAAATTGCAGAACTTGCGATAGGCAATCAGATAATTGCAAACGATATGTATGTTAGGTATGGTTCGCCAACTATGTTTATTACCTACAAAGAAGATAAGCGTGAAAAAAGTTATTACAGGCAGGGATATTATCAGGCGCGCTGCATAAACTGCGGCGCACTGTTTACCGTAAAGCCTTACAGCGTATGGCGCAGCCACGCAGGTGTTACCTGCCCTGCCTGCGGCAGGCTGCATACCGATAATGCCGTAATGTACGGTGACAGCCCCGAAAGCCTGCTTCCGGATAACACCGTGATGAAGGTTATAGACTTTAAAGACAAAGTGGAACTCCGCATTAAATATACGGCAGTTTATTTCGGCAGATATGCCTACAAAACTTACAAATATTTAAAAAATATCACGGAAACCTACGTATTTGACGTTAAAAACAGCAGGTGCCTTTGGAGTAAGCAACAGGACGGCAAAGAAATTGCAAAAACGGAAATCGGCTATTTCAATGATTTTTTCAAGCTGCGTGAAAAAACAGCGCTTTGGTTTTACAGAAGCGACCATAAAATAAATAAAGGCAGCAGCTTTGCCGAACTTTTAAAAATCCTGCGCACGGCAGTAAATAAAAAAATAAAGGCAAACGGCAAAACGGCGAAACAACTTTATATAGGCGGTAATTTTGATAACAGGCTGTACGGTAATGTCCTTAACCTTGCTCACAGGGTAAGGTTTTGGGACAGCCAGAACGTAGAAGAAATGGCTTACGGCGAATGGTCAATGGCAAAATGGACTAATGAGGTTTTAGGAGAAAAGTACCTTCCTGAACGCTTTGAAGAACAGGTATACCTTGCAATGCAGAAAAGCGATTTTACAGCAGCCGTATGTAAAGTGCTGAAAATACCGAACATTCCACATACACGGCGCAACCTGCAATATGAAAATTTTGCAATCCTGCATGAGTGCTACAAGATTAAAAATTACGATGTAGCGCAGTCTATGTTTGAATATGCTGAAATCATAGGCGTAAAGGCTATCCCTCAAATCCGTGGTATGACAGCGTTTTACAATAAATTCATCAGCCTTTATCCCAAAATGCAAATGCAGTATATTATAGCGAAATGGAATGAGGAATACTACGATATTTTAAGGCTTTGGCGTGCAGCGGATAAAATAACGAAAGAGGAGTTTTATAAAAAGCCGCCTGCCTTATCCAAACTTCACGATTGGCTGTCTGTTGCAGTTGCAAAACAGAATGACAGAGAAATCATTTTTGATGTGCCTGTTGAAATAATAAACCGATACACAATGCTGATGAAAGCCTTCGGCGCAAAGTGTATTGAAAAAAACAGTGAGTTAAAATTTTGGGCAACAAGTTTAAAAAACTGCGCAGCAGGTTACAAAAACACAATTGGTGAAAAACGGCAGCTTGTAGGTATCAGCGATGATAGAGGTAAGCCGGTGGCACTTTTGGAGATTAACGGCACGAGTATTACGCAGGCAAAACTCTTTGACAATGACCCGGTTTATTACAGGAAAGAAATAAACAGCGTAGTTTTGGAGTTTGCCGATAAATGTGGGCTCAAAATACGCACAAGGGATGTATTAAAACAGGGTGACGAAAGGCAGCTGCCAGTAACGGCGATAGCATAAAGCAGGCAGGAGCGATGCTCCTGCCGCCCTAATAAGGTGAGCAGCGAGCAAAATAAATGCTGAACTGGCCGAAGCACGCTGCTTTTTATACCTGGCAGAGGTTGCAAAAATACAGTTTTGCCGGAGCGCGGATTGTTAAAGCGCATCGGCGCGCAGCTTGCCTTTTGGCAGAGCCCTGCTTCTCTTTGCTTTATGCCCGCGCATAACGCAGGCGGCAGACTTTTACCGCCTGCCGCCATGTCTGCGGAAAAAGGTTGCGACAAACAGACAGTTTACTGCGCTCACTTGCTGCTCGCTGCGTAAACAGACTGTTTAACCGTGTCGCTTCCGGGCACATTTGCAGGCTGCTCTCCGTGCCGCCAGCTTGCGCACGGCCTGCGTTTATCCTGCAAAAGTGCCTGATTATGTTGCGCCTTTGATTTATAAGCAGAGGTAGGCGCAAGTTTAATACAGCATGGCTGCATTGATAAGAAACCGCTGGGAATGATATAATTAAAATAAATCTAAGAAAGTAGGGACAAGAATGTATAGACGAGTAACTGATGAGGAAATCAGATTAATAAAAATTATTGCACCTTATGATGCAAAACAATTCCGTTTAAACTTGTTGATGATGCACCACAGGAAGCTGTTGAGGCATTAAAAAGATTGCGGGAACTTGGCCGTGAATATGATGATGTATATTAAGAAAAAGGTGAAAATGATATGCATGCAATATTTCCAAAGGAAATGCAGGAACTGAAAAAAGTCTTCATGCCGTATATTGATAAAAAAACTTTGAAGCTTGTAGATAACGCTCCTGAAGAAGCGGTCAAAGCATTAGAAAAATTTAAAGAAATTGGCCGGGAACTTTTTGATTATTAAGCCGCACCAGGCAAATTTTTGAGAAAGGGGGCAAGTGAAATGTACTTAAAGGTAACAAAAGAAGAATCCAGGTTAATGGATATATTCCTGCCATATATGACTAAAACCCTTGTCCCTAAGTTGGTAGAAGATGCTCCGCCTGAAGCAGTTGAAGCATATAAGAAATTTATGGAGATTACAAAAGGACAATTTGATTATTAATTTGTGTGGAGTAACGAATTTATGCGTAAAAAAGAATGGATGGAAGATGATACCTGGGTACTTCCACAGAAATACCTTGATATGTCATTAGAAGAATTAGAATATCGGATAGAAAAACTGTAAAGACGACTAAAAAAATATACTCGTCGCGGAAAACAAGATGCGGATTTAAAATCAGAAAAAATTACGGACGTAAAGGACTTCCTAAAATAATATGTATTACAGAGTTACGGATGAACACCAAAAATTAGTAGATATATTCAAATCCCATATTATAGGGTTTTCGCCAAGATTAAGCGATGATGCTCCCCCGGAAGTTGTTGAAGCTTATAACAAATTTTTAAAGATCAGCAAAGAATATGATGAAAAAATTGAAAAAAGCATAGAAGATTTAGAGAAAAAATACCCTGATTTCTTTGATTATTTGAAAAAAACCGCAAACAGGAATTATGATAATAACAGATAAACAGCTTAACCATAAAAAGTTAAGCTGTTTTTTATTGCATTGCTGCGGCAGTTTCTGCGCAGCGTGCGGTAAGCGGTATTGGATTATATGTTTTTCTCCGCTTTTCACGGCTCCAATTATAACGTCAGGCTTATGCCTGCAGGCAAGGATGAACTTTGCGGCTATATGCCGTCCTTGCCTGCGGCTGCCCGGCGTTTTTTAATTTGCGCCGAAAGCGGCAAAAAACAGTCGCGGCAGGCGAGGGGGAACGCTGCAAGGGCTATCACCCTTCCGAACCCACGGCAAATAATACCTGCGCCGTAAGAGGCTTGGTATTTTGCCTATAATCAATTTTTGAAAGCGAGGAATGTTGTATGAAAGTAAACATTAAAATTACGGAGAAGCTGGTGAGGGTTGTTTCTGTTAATGCTGAAAGCGTAGAAGAAGCAAAACAGAAAGTTGAAGATGAATACAGCGCAGGCAATATAGTGCTTACGGCAGATGATTTCGTTTCTTATACAATCACCAAGGGCTAAAGATAACTTTAAACGGAGGTTTTGATGATGAGTAAATATGTATTATTAAAAAATGACGGCAATGTAGAGGTTAAGGAATTGGAAGAAAAGCTGGAACTTGAAACAATGTATGACTGGATAGGATGTGATTTTATCGAAATAGGGCAAAGTATTATAAATGATAAAATGGATTGCAGTGTGAAACTGGTTTTTGATGAGGAATTTTTATTAAAGAATGAACCGCAAGTTAATAAAATAGCAAGCCTGCTTTTTGGGTACGGTATTTTGCATGATGAGGTTTTATGCGGCAATGTTTTGATTGCCAAAGATGTTTTAAATGAGGAAGGTGAGCCGGAACTCAGTGGCTTTAATGACGGCGAGATTAAGAAACTGGAAAGCATTATAGAGATAGTCAGAAATATTGCTTCAATAATGATATTTAAAGTACATGAGCCTAAAGTAGAGGTTTATGCGTGGTAAAAAGGAGCAGCAGGCAGTTTATACTGCCTGCTGAAATTAAGAAAAGAGGTGTAATTATGTGGCAGGAACGATTTGAAGAAATGCAGGCAATGGTAGATGCGTTTCTTATTGGTTATAAAGAAGATTTCGAGGTCGATAAAAAAACCATTATGGAAGCGCCTGATGACACTTATTTATGGATGCTGCGCGAAACAGGTACGCAGCTTGTTAATTTAACGCAAGTAGAAAAAGGTGAATATAAAATTACCGATACAGCATTATATTTCTTTTACCGGCATGGCAGGCCTTGTCAGATGTATATTGTAAATGCCGGTAAATTAAAACGGCTGACGAAAAGAGGCATTGAAAAAATCTTGCATTAAATGGGGTAAGGATTTTATGAGAACTTTGAGTTTTACTTACGATGTGTACGTTTATGAAGGCAACCAAAAAGTCTACGGTGAAAGCTGCATAGACATTACCATGGCAGATGATTTTGCGGAAAGATTTTTGTATGATACCGCATTCCGTGGTGAAATAGTACTCGTTGAAAACATTATTAAAGCTAACGAATTTTTAAAGGACAGGAACTATGTTGACGGCAGCGTCAAATGCGTTAAGGAATATAAGTAATAAAAGCTGTCCTGCGCAGATTGAAAAATCAAGCTGCGCAGGATATAATTAAATTATCTACCGGAAAGGAGACATAACTATGAATGTTATAAAAAATTTTTTACCGGAAAATACCGATAGAAAAATTTATGCGGTAATGTCACTTGATTATTTTAAGCAAGTGAGCCTTGATGAATATATAAAACCTGTAAATTACAGTGTTGATGATTACACGGCTAAAATTCTGCTTGATAAGGTGGAATTAACCGCTGATAAAAAAGTAAATTTTACTTTTAAATGTGCAGCTAAAACCAATGAGCAAAAAGCAGGTGAGTATACATTAACGTATACTTATCCGGAGATTAAAGAAATGGACTGTATAAAATTTATCGGTTATTCTGACGAAGAACCGGATGGTTTTATGAAAGACCTGGAAGAAGCTTTGAATGGATTGAAAAATTAACAGCATAAATAAAAAAAGACCGGCTGCAAAGCCGGTTTTTGTGCGCATAAAGGTAAGTAGGGTACTCTGATTATATATCGGAAGTACCCTGCTTTTTTATTTAAGGCAGGAGTAGCAAAAGTCTGTACATTTGCTTTTAGGAAATGGCAGAAAAAAGGTAGCGACAAACAGACAGTTTACTGCGCTTGCTGCGTAAACAGACTGTTTAACCGTGTCGCTTTGAAGCACCTTTACCGCTAACCTCAAAACTGCATAAAGCCTTGGCTGTATGCGCTGTTTTTCAGTTAGCCGCAAACGTGCAAAACGCGCAATGCGCTTGAAATAAAGTTACATCTTCTCATGCGCCGTAAGCAGGGCTTGGCAAAGATGTTTTTTATCGCCCATCTGCGGCTGCCGAAACGCAGTGTGCGGACAGAGGGTTTTAAAAATAAAGCTGTTTACGCCGCTTTTCATCGCAGCATTTTAGCAGTTAGCCTTTTGCTCCGGCAAGGATAGTAGCAAGCGGCTATGCCGTCCCTGCCTGCGCAGGCTGCACTGCTTTTAAAATGCCTGCGAAAAGCGGCAAAAAACAAGCTCTGACAGGGAAGGACGGTGAATGAAAGTCGGTGCTTAATTCGTCAGGTAATGCCTGCAAAAAGGCAACAAAAAAGCCCTGATACCTTTAAGAACAGGAAAACGGTATCAGAGCCTAACCCTAAATGGATTATACAGCACAAAGTTAATGCAGTCAAGTTTATTGCTACAATCGCAATTTTATATAACGGAGTGATAAAAATGGATATGTTAATTTTACTGTTATGCTTTGTGTGGGTAATGATTGCAGCAATGGAAATTGCAGATTTTGTTACCGGCAAAATTGAGGAAGTAAAAGGCGTAGCGCAGCGTAAGGCAGTCTTTAATTCCTTTTACACAGCAGACAAAACCTTGAAATATTTAAAATAACACTTGATTGAATGAATACAGCGCCTGCTTTTGCGGGCGTTGTTAAAAATAAATGTGAGGTACAAAGATGAAAACATACTATTTTAACATTAAGCATGAACATTGGCGTAACGGCACAACCGTTGCCATGACCGCAGGTATGGTTAGAGCCGAAAGCAGGGAAGACGCCGAAGAAATTATTTTTCAAAACGTATCATCAACCAATACGTTTGATTTAACGCTTATAAAAATAGAAGATGATGAAAACTGCTTTACCGATTATATACCGGCATCGGTTTTCAGATAAGGGGTGAAACGGTTAGGTCCTGCCTATCAATTTAAAGCGGTTTGATTTGGAAGCACTGGAAGATTATACGGGTGAACTCATTGAAGCATACAAAATACCGGTAGATGAAGCGGACGAAATAGAGGAACGGGTGCAGGCGCGCTTTACATTTCCTCTTAATGATGAGGATGCTACCAATAAAATAATTTATATTGTATTTTCCGAATATGCTGACTGGATATGTAAAAAGTATCATCTGAACCGTGAGCGGATAAGATATTGCATTAACGGCATGGCGAGCAGCATAAGCTATAACGGTATAAACCTTATCGAAAAAGCAGAAGTTATCGAAAGCAGCTGCGCCTGATGGCGCAGTTGCAATTTGAAAGGAGCAACACAATGTTTTACGAAAATGCAGATTTTTACCCAACGCCTTAAACACTTGCAGTACGGCATAAATTTAAATAGTTCAGGCGTACTGTGCTGCCAGATATTTCTACGGAAAAGAAGATAAGGCTTTGACATAATTAAAATAGTAAAGAAAAATGTTTTTATATTTTAATGATTTTGCCATAGTAGAAAACCCTTATAGTCCAAAATAATATACATGTTGGAGCATAGATTTAAATAATGGATACCTTTTATATGTTCATTCATATAAAAAATAAAATATTAACAGAGCTTAATGTGTAGGTCTATCTATCGGACAAGTATTAAAACATAATTTTATTATAGAAAAATAGATAATTATATTTGGATAAAATATAGCAATACAATATGCTTTTATGCTTTAATTTTTATTTGAAAAGGATTATAATATAATAAATGTATCAATAAGTCATCATGTCTTAAAGATTATAATAATGGAGGTAGTATATGGTTTTTATAAAAAGACGATCATCATTCAAATTAATTATTCTGTTAAGTCTACTAATATTTTTTTCATTAATATCTCTTAGCTTTGGACAAATTGATGTGTCTTTTAATCATATATTAAATATTATTATGTATAATCTTGGATTGTCTTCTATTGACAGTAATTGGTTTACTCAGGAAGAATTGGCTATTATTTGGTATATTCGCTTGCCGCGGCTCATTATTGGGATTTTGGTTGGTGCGGCTCTAGGTATAGCTGGGGCAACAATGCAAGGGATTTTTGGTAATCCTTTGGCTGACCCAGGCATTGTTGGTGTATCTGCAGGTGCAGCTGTTGGTGCTGTTATATCAATGGCATTAGGATTATCTGTTTATAATATATTTGTAATGCCCGCTTTTGCGTTTTTGGGCAGCATTATTGCTGTTTTTATTACTGTGTTTTTGGCTATGCGAAATGGTAAAATACCTGTAATGACATTACTTTTGGCTGGTGTCGCCGTTGGTATGCTGTTTGGCGCTGTAACAAGTGGGTTGCTGACAATTATGAATCAGCAGCAGCTGCAGCAATATCTGTTTTGGATGGTAGGTGGGTTGGATTTCCGGCGTTGGGAACACGTTTATATGTCTTTGCCTATAATAGTAATTGGCATTGCCATTTTACTGATTTTAGCGCGGCATTTAAATATTCTTGCACTTGGTGAAAGTGATGCAAAGGCTGTAGGAATGTCTGTAATGCCTTTCAGAATAACTTTTTTAGCTATTGCTTCAATGATTACCGCAAGCGCAGTTTGCGTAAGTGGCAACATTGGATTTGTTGGGCTTGTAATACCACATATGATGCGTATTATTTTTGGACCTGATCATCGGATTTTGCTTCCGGCAAGTGCGCTTGGCGGAGCATTGTTCCTGGCATTGAGTGATTTTATTGGGCGTACTCTGTTTACTCCCATAGAAATTCGTGTTGGGATTATTACCGCTTTACTGGGAACACCGTACTTTTTATATTTACTGCGCAAGGCTCGCAAATCTGTTATTGGATGAGATACGGTAATTTTTATGAAGATACTGGTGTTAGTACGGTGGTATCAGTAGTTGCTGAATTGTTTTTTTAGGCAAACGGTATGTAATAAATGTTGATGGAGGAATATTGTGGCAGAATCTATCATTGAACCTGTTATTGAAATTGAACATCTTACTCTTGGTTATAAGAATTGCCGAATAATAAACGATATTAATGCCCAAATTAACGCAGGTGAAATTATAGGCATTATAGGTCCTAATGGAGCCGGAAAAAGCACTTTTTTAAAAACTTTGCGTAATTTAATGCCGTGTCTTACCGGGAAAGTAAAATTTTTTGGTAAAGATAATACTGAGTTGAGTGCAAAAGATTTTGCCCGTATAGTTGCTTATTTGCAGCAAAATACAGCGCCATCTTTTGGATATACTGCGCGTGAAATTGTTTTAACAGGCCGTTATCCCTATATGAAATGGTGGCAGGAAGAAAGTGACTTTGATAAACAAATTGCGGATGAATGTATGAAATATACAGGGACTCTGGAACTTGCGGAACGCTCTGTGAATGAGGTATCTGGCGGGCAGAGGCAACGTATATTATTAGCTAAAGTTTTGGCCCAGCAAACACCGATCTTATTTTTAGATGAACCGACAACCGGATTGGATGTAATATATCAAGAAGAAATTTTTCGTTTTGCAGCAGAACTTTCTAAATTTGGGAAAACTGTTTTAATGGTTGTTCATGAATTAAACTTTGCTGCTAAATATTGCAGCAGAATTTTTTTAATTGCCAATGGGGAATTGTTGGCGGATGGTAAGCCGAAAGAAGTATTTACAGAGGAACTTTTAAGCAGAGCTTATAAAACAAATGTACAGGTAAGTTATAATCCATTAAATGGAAATATGGAAATTACAACAGTGCAGGACGACAATAAAACTTTTGCAAGAAATGAATTATTGAAAAGGATATGTAATTACAATTTATATTAACGTTTAACAGATGTTGAAATATGAACACTTGACTATATTCGTAGAATATAGTGTATAGTAAAATCGCGGCTATATTCATTTAAGAAAGAGATGATGAAAATGACAGAGTGTAAAAAACATCCGGAATTTCAAATTCCTACTGATGCACATGGGAAAAGACGCTATGAAAGTGCTATGAAACATGTGCAGGCAGCCAAAAAAGCAGGTAAATCAAGCGAAGAAATACATGCTATTTTTAAAAAAGTAATGGAATTTGACCCTAAGAATATTGATTCTATACCTGACGATGAGGCTCATGCAAAATATAAAAGTGCTCTTTTGCATGCTCATAAAGCAAAAGAAAATGGTAAATCCAATGAAGAAGTACATGCAATTTTTAAAAAAATTATGAGCGGGGAAACCACGGGGCATTGCAGTCATAAAAAATAAAAATTGTAACAATTAATAATTTTAAATAATTTGGGCCGCAAAAAGACTTACAGTAATAATGTGTTACCGTAAGTCTTTTTTATTTTATTGATATTGAACTTGTAAAAATATTTTTGTTATATAGTTCTTGGAGTTATTTGTAAGCCAGTGATTTTCAATTGGTAAAATAAAAATATCGCTAACAGGAATTAATTTGTTCATTTTTAAAAAATCTGATAGCTGTTTTGATAAATTTTCTGAGTTTTGGTAAAAAGTGCCGGAAAAATAAATTGTGATATAAAAACCGGCAGGCAGAATAAATTTTGGTGTTTTTGTATGCCCCTCAACATCAGGGCAATTTGAAAAATAGGCTTTTGCTGCATAATTTTGAGGTAAGTTAAAAAAATTTTCTTTTGAAACTATCCAGCCTAATTTTTCTTCAACAACGCCTTTTAAATGAAATCTTTTATGTGAATGTTGGATATAACTTATAATTCGTTCTTTACCCGAAGAAGATGCTTTTAGAGTGCTCATTCTGAATTTGCACGATGGCTGGTAAGACAGCGTGATTTTGTTAAGTTGTTCTTTGTAATCTAGAGTAATGCTGGATTTGATTTTGGCAATTGAGTTTCGAATGCGTTCGTTTTCTGTAATTATATATCCACATTCCCTTTCTTTTTCTTCTAAAATTTTTATCAACATATTTTTATTGCGGGCATTTATGTATTCTTTAATATTGGAAATGGATATATTGAGATTTCGCAAATTTACAATTATCTCTAAAATTAAGTACTGACTGATTGAATAATGGCGATAACCATTTTCGCTGACAAATTCTGGTGATAATAAACCAATTTTATCATAATATAATAAAGTTTGCTTTGAAATACTAAATATAGCAGCAAGTTCTCCGGCTGTAAAATAGTTTGCTTCTTTGGATTGCATAAAATACTCCTGTTTCTTGACCGTATATCAGGTATATAGTTTAGAATTACAATATAATACATTTTATCATATTTGCAATAAAACTGATAGCAGAAAATACTAATTAAATTTAATGGGTGATGAAATGAAAAAAATTGCTATTTACGGAAAAGGCGGAATTGGAAAATCAACAACGACGGCGAATATCTCAGCGGCATTTAGCGAAGCTGGCTTACAGGTATGCCAGATAGGTTGTGACCCAAAAAATGATTCAACACGGTTATTGCTTGGGCATATCTGCAGGCATACAGTTCTTGATACTGTACGCGATAATGATTCTGTATCTTATGACGATATTGTTCATATTGGCTATAACGGTATAAAATGTGTCGAAGCTGGTGGGCCGGAACCAGGCGTTGGCTGTGCTGGGCGCGGCATAATAGTTGCGCTTGAAAAGCTGCGTTCACTAAATGTTCTCGAAGATGCTGATGTAGTTTTATATGATGTTTTGGGTGATGTTGTCTGCGGAGGTTTTGCAGTACCTATACGTGAGGGATATGCGAGTGATATTTATATAGTATCTTCAGGTGAACTAATGAGCCTTTATGCAGCCAATAATATCGTTAAAGGAATAAAAAGATTTGCTGAAAGAGGATCTGTTCGGCTGGGCGGAATAATTGGCAACAGTCGTAATACACCTAATGAGATGAAATTACTGGAAGCTTTTGCCGAACGTATTAACAGCATGCTTATAGCATTTATACCCAGGGATGTCATTGTAAATAAAGCCGAAAATAAGCGTAAAACTGTTTTGGAATATTCACCGCATTGTACGCAGGCCGGGATATACCGTAAATTAGCCGGGGATATGCTTAATAATAATAATTTATGCATTCCCAAACCGATGACATTTGAAGAACTTGAAGCTTTGGTGGAAGAATATGGCAGTCAGGACTAAAAGATTTATTGGAAAAAATAAAAGCTGCAGCTGCAGTATGCCCGGCGTATGGCGTGCCGCAGCATTTTGCGATGGGTTTGCTGTAATATTTCATAGTCCGCGCGCTTGTGCGCATGTAGCCAGAAGTATGGATATTAATGCTCATTATCGCTCAATTGCCGCAGGTTATGGCGAATATTTAGCAGCCGTTCCATTGGTATCAAGCCAACTTGAAGAAAAACATTCTATTTTTGGTGGTGCTGAAAGGCTGAAGCAATGCATAAGATGGGTAGTCGAAAAATACAATCCGCAGTGTATTGTAATTGCAAATTCATGTGTAGCAGGTGTTATAGGGGATGATGTTGAGTCTGTTGGCATAGAAGCTGAAATGGAATTTAATTTGCCTGTAATTACCGTGAATACTTACGGCTTTTTAGATGGTGAATATTATGAAGGCTATTTTGAAGTAGCTAAAAAGATGATGCTTCGTTTTTGCAAACCCCAGAAATTTGAAAAAGGTACAGCTTTACTTTTAGGTGATAATGGTGGACCGTGGGGAAGTTATGCCAGAGAGGTAACGCGCCTGCTTAATGAACTGAATATTAAAGTGATAGGGCAATTCCCGGGTTATACTGCTTTTAACGATTTACCTTATATAACCAGAGCCCAGGCGTGCATCGTTTTGGGAGGCAGGGGGCAGACACATATTGGGCTTACAAAACTGGCTCAGATTTTTAAAGATAAATATAATATGGACTATTTACCGGGAAAATACCCCGTCGGTTGGACAGAAACGAAGGACTGGATTAAGGGAATTGGCGATTTATTTAATTGCAGGGAGGAAGCTGCAGCACTTATTTTAAAAGAAAATTTACGTTTAAATAAAACTGTAGAAAAATTTTTACCTGTTACCGAAGGTATTAAGACGGTTATATGCATAGGAAGATGGCTAATGTATTTTAATCCTGCATGGATTATACAGATTGCTGAAAGAATCAAACTTTCAGTAATAGGTATAGTTTTGCTGCCGGGCTACAATGAACAAGAAAAAAACTTGATGTTGGAAGCTGTACAAAAATGTTGCAATATACCGGTTTATGAAAATTTATCTGACGAAGGCCTGATGGAGCAGGTTCAGCTGATATTAACAACCCATGAATTGCAGGGAACGAATGTAAAACAAATTTTTTTGCCAATGCTGCCAACGGTAGGTACAACAGGTGAAATGGAATTTATACAGTTAATTTACAGAACATTATGCAGTAAAAACAGATATGGAGGCATAGTTTATGGTTAATGGCAAATGGGAAAATATTTGTTCCCGTGCAGATACATGTGCTTTGACCGGTGCGGCAGCTTTTTTCGCGGGTATACCTAAGAGTGAAGTTTTGGTTAACGGCCCGTTGTGGTGTTATTTTTACGCTTTACGGCATTTGGAACATACAGAGTATAATATGGCCGAACGTTTTCATGGCTCTCAGCCGGATAATAATGCTATTGTTTATGGAACGGAAAAATTCTTACTAGAAGCATTGGAAAGCATAAAAAAAGAAAAACAAAACCCTGATGTCATGCTGATTGAAAACAGCTGTTCATTGAGCTTGATAGGGGATGATATTGCAGGAATTGCTAAAAAAGCAGATTTAAAATGCCCGGTGATTACGATGGACAGCGGCGGGTTAAACGGAGGTTTTGCTGAAGGGTATAGTAAGGCCGCAATAAAGCTGCTTGAAAGCCTGCAATTAGATAAAAGTAAAAATCCATCTCTTAAAGTAAATTTAATAGGCCTGACTCCATTTTATTTTAACGGTAAAAATGATGCAGAAGAAATTATCAGGCTTTTAAAATTATGCTGTTGCGATATAAATGTAATTTTAGGCTGCGGTAGCCCTTATGATAAAATAAAAACTTTGACCGATGCATCCTTAAACATAGTTATACATGAAGAATTGGGGCTGGGCATTGCCAGATATTTAAAAGAAAATTACGATATGCCGTATATTTGTGCCGGAGTTCCTTATGGTACTGATGGTACGCAAGAATGGATATCAAAAATTGCAGAATGTTTACCGCTATCTGATGAACAAGTATTGTATGAGGCTAAAGAAGTACAGAAGAAGCTTATGTATTGGAATAATGATATGCGTTGCCAGTGGGGTAATTTGTGGTTTGATGAAGTTATAACTGCGGCTCCGCCTACAACTGCTATGTGTTTTGCAGACACACTTGTAAGGGAATGGATTGACACAGGAAGCCTGAACCTTATATGCCAGCATAAAACGGATAATAATTGTGGGGCTGGGAAATATGCCGATAAAATTTTCTTTGCCGGTGAAGACGGAGAAAATATAGAATATCTCTTAAATAATTTTAGTGACGGTCTGCTTACGGGCAGCAGCAGTGAAAAAGCTGTTTTAGACCGCAGCGGAAACTATAATACGGCTACTGTAAACATTGCTTTTCCGGTAAATGATGAAATGCTTATAACAGATCTTCCGTTTTGTGGATTAAGGGGTAGCGCTCATATTTTGCAACGTTTGTGGAATGCATTTATTCAGAAAAAGCAGAGAAGGTAAAGTTATGAAAAAATTTTGTTTTATTATAACGCTAATAAGTTTGTTTTTTTTAGTGGCTGGCTGTGGTTATAACGGCCAAGATAAAGCGCAAACACAGCAAATTTTAAAAGGATATGAAGTAACGGATGCAATTGGCAGAAATGTTTTTCTTAACGCTCCGCCGGAACGGATAGTTTCATTGACATATGGGACGGATGAAATTGCTGCTGAAATTGTTGACCTGGACAGAATTGTAGCATTTAGTAAATGGGCAACTGATCCGGAAATAAGTTTTATTACTAATGAACAAGCAGCCAAAGTTGGCCGAAAAATTGATGTTAATCTTGAAACTGTTTTAAGTTTGCATCCTGACCTTGTACTTGTTTCTGTTGCAACTCCGGCGGAATTTATAAAAACACTTGAAGATATGAAAGTGCCAGTATATGTGGCAGAAAGCCCTCAGAATTACGAACAGATGCGAAAGAAAGTACTGGGGGTTGCTGCTGCTCTTGGTGAAAAAGAAAAAGGTGCTGCATTAGTGAAAAAAATGGATGACAAAATGCAAAAATTGCAGAGCCGGCTGAGCGTTTTGAGACCGGAAGACGAAAAAACAGTGCTTGCTTTTACATTTACAGGTTTAATGGGGAAAAAAGACGGGCTTTTTGATAATATGCTGGGATTGGCGCATATTAAAAACGGACTTGCTGAAATAAATTTAAACGGTGAAAATCAAATAATAAACAAAGACCAGGTAATTGCAGTAAATCCGGATATAATTTTTGTACCCACATGGAATTACAATAATGAAAATGATATAAATGGCTACGCGCAAAGCATTTTAAATGACCCGGCGTACCAAAATATCAAAGCTGTCAAAAATAAAAGGCTGGAGTTTGTATCTGACAGATACAGATATGTAGCATCGCAGCATATAACCGAGGCTGTTGAAGTAATGGCTAAAGCAGTTTATCCTGAAATCTTTAAATGATGAGCAAAGGTGTGGTTTGAAATGAAAAAAGTGTTATTTTTAACAAATGTTATACGTCGTATGGGTATGATGCAGCAAATGCTGCAGAAATTGCAGAAAGAAAATAAATTAAACAGCAATTGTGCCTGCCATTGGATAACCGAACAAACTGTATGGGATAAAAGTTGGGAGGAAAAACTTAAAAATACAGATTTTTTACTTTTAAAATGGATGGGAGCGGGTATTGACACGCCCTTTCTGCAACGCTGCATCAGCTATTTAAAACAAAATAAAATTAAATATTTTATTGACGCTGAAGGTGCCGAAAAACCGCAGTTAACATACGGAATAACTGATTTACAAGCGGAAACCATAAAAAAATATACAATGTTTGGCGGCAGCCGCAATTATTATAATTTATGGCTGTATGCGGCAGCAGCTGAAGAAAAAAATGAAAATATACCGGGACCCGATCCGATATATTGGTGCGGCATATATCATCCTGATGCTGATAAAGTTTATACTGATTTGGAAAAATACAGAAAAGATTTCTGTAAGGAAGGAAAACCTTATATTGGCATTTTGTTTTACCGTGAAGAATGGGTATGGGAAGATTTAACTTATCAAACAGCCCTGATTCGAGAAATTGAAGCACAGGGTATGAATGCTGTTTGTGTATTCAGCAATGGTATGCCTAATGAAGAAATGGGGATGCCAAGCTTAAAAAAAGTATTCGGACAATTTTTCAGCAGTAATGGGTTTCCTGTAATAGATGTGCTGCTTAATACTTTAAAATTCTCATTAACAAGCAGTGGTTCTATGGATATTGAATTTTTAAAAAAATGGAATGTTCCGGTATTGCAGGCCTACACATTAATAGCACCGTATGAAGAATGGAAAAACAGTTTTGAAGGCATGAACGCAATGGAAATATCTATAAGTGTTTCCTTACCGGAGTTTGACGGTATTATTCATGGAGTACCGGTAGCAACGAAAAAAATAATGGAAAACGGCGATGTACGTTATTTACCAATAGATGAAATGGTAAAACGTATTGTAAAAAAAGCCGGAAAATGGGCTGTGCTGCGCCGAAAAGAAAATTCTGCTAAAAAAATAGCAATAATCTTCCATAACTATCCTCCTAAAAATTCAAATATCGGCAGTGCTCTGGGGCTTGATACTATAGAAAGCATCAGGCGCCTGCTTATGCTTATGAAAGAACATGGTTACAAGATTAATTTTATTCCGCAGGATGGCAAAGAATTTATCGGGATTCTTACTGCTAATGCTACAAATGACCGAAGTATGCTGACTGAAAAGCAAATTGATGAGTCTAATAAAATTAAGGGCAGTAAATATCAAAATTATTATGATGAAATGGAAGAACCGGTGCGCATTCAGCTCGAAAAGGATTGGGGAAAAGCTCCGGGAAGTGTTATGGAATATGCTGGCAGTTTGCTGGTCCCAGGTACAATGAACGGTAATGTTTTCATTACAGTGCAGCCGCCGCGTGGTTTTGGTGAAGATCCGTCAAAAATTTATCATTCTCCGTTTACTGCTCCAACTCATCATTATATCGCTTTTTATCAATGGCTGCGTGATGAATGGCAGGCTGATGCAGTTGCACATATTGGTACACATGGCTCTCTTGAATGGCTACCAGGTAAAAATGCAGGTTTAAGTGCAGCTTGTTATCCAGATTTGGCATTGGGTGATTTACCTGATATCTATCCTTATAACATTACAATTACCGGTGAAGGCATACAGGCAAAACGCCGTGGCGCAGCCTGCCTGATTGAGCATTTGCCTGCACCGCAGACAAGAGCCGGAGTTTATGATGAACTTGAAGAGCTTGAAAAATTGCTTGATGAATATGCTCATTTTGAACACAATCAACCTGAAAATTTACAGCAAATAGAAAGCCTGATAAATGAAAAAGTGCAGCAGGCAGATCTGAGCGGGGAAGTACCTTATGATGAAACTAAAAGTTTTGGCGAATATGCCATGGCGCTGCATAATTACATCAGTGATTTAAAAAATATGCAGGTGCATAATGGACTGCACATTTTAGGGCAGCCGCCGGAAAATGAAGATTTAACAGAGTATTTGTGCCTTTTAACAAGGCTTGATAATGGTAATATCCCAAGCCTTAATCAAACAGTGGCTTCGTACTACGGCTTTGATTATTACTATCTTTTAGAAAACAGTAGTTTAATTTATGAACCTTTGCAAATTACTTATGGGGCATTAATTGATAAAATAGCTTTACAGTGCAGCGAAGTTATAAGTATTTTACAGGAGAATTACTTTAAACCGGAAGGCTGTGAGCTTGTTCAAAAATTAGACTGGGTAAGAAAAGGCAATGATGATTTTAAAGAAAAACTGTCTGAAATATGTAAATATATATGCAATGTAATCTATCCCAATCTTCTTTTAACGAGTAATGAGATTACTAATATGTTGCGAGGATTTGAAGGTCAGTATATAGAACCGGGTCCTTCCGGTGCCCCGAGCAGCGGCGGCGCAGATTTATTGCCTACAGGACGCAATTTTTATGGTGTAGATCCCCGCACTCTTCCTACGCCTGCTGCATGGGAAATTGGCAAAACACTTGCTGACCAGGTTATTACGCGCTTTATAGCGGAAGAAGGTCGTTATCCTGAAAACATAGGCATTGTACTCTGGTCTGGGTCGAATATGAGAAGCCATGGACAATGTATTGCTGAATTTTTGTATCTTATGGGTATTAAACCAAAATATCAAAGCGGAAGTATGCGCGTCAATGGCTTGGAGGTAATCCCTCTTGCAGAATTAAAACGCCCGCGCATAGACGTTACAGCTCGTATTAGCGGATTATTCAGAGATTCTATGCCTTCAGTTGCAGAACTGTTAGATAAAGCCGTTTTGCTTGCGGCAAGCCTGGATGAAAAAGATGAGGATAACTATGTAAAGAAACATATTACAGCTGAAAGTGCGGAACTTGAAGAAAGTGAAGGGATGACTAAAGAAGAGGCCTGGCGTCAGGCAGCTTTCAGAATCTTTGGCGACCAGCAGGGTGTATACGGTGCAGGTGTAGCAGCATTGCTGGAAGCTAAAAACTGGGATACAATTGACGATATAGCTGATGTTTATGTCCGCTGGGGCGGACATGCTTATGGCGGCAAAACCCGAGGAAAATTTTTGCCGCAGCAATTCCGCAAACGTATGGGCAGCCTTGATGTAACAATTAAAAATGAAGATAATCACGAAACAAATATGTTAAGCAGCGATGATTATAATGCTTATCATGGCGGAATGATTGCAGCTGTACGCAGTATTAAAGGCAGCGCACCGCGCTCTTACTGCGGTGATAGTACTGACCGCAGCCGTATAACCATGCACAGTGTTCAGGAAGAAGCAAAACGTGTCTTCCGCAGTGAAGCCATTAATCCTAAATTTATAAACGGTATGATGAAACATGGTTATAAGGGTGCAGCCGATATGGCAAACTATATTGCGCATAGTTACCAGTGGGATGCAACAAGCGATGTAATAGAAGACTGGATGTATGAAAAATATGCCGAAAAATATGCGTTTGACCCTGAAGTTCAAAAGTGGATGCGCGATGTTAACCCATGGGCCTTGCAGCGTTTAACGGAAATTTTACTGGAAGCAAGCCAGCGCGGCTTATGGAATGCTAAAGAAGAAACTCTTAATGAATTGCGAAAATTATATCTTGACATGGAAGGCGAACTGGAGGACAGAGCTGATGCCAACAACTAAAATAAAAATGTTGGCATTAGCAGTAACCGGCAGGTGTAATTTTGCCTGCCGGTATTGTTATGCTGCACCTTTAGATGCACAGGATATGAGTATTGATACAGCTTTTAAAGCATTAAAACTGGCAGCACAGAGCGGAGAAAATTTTGTCCTGCAATTTACCGGAGGAGAACCGCTTTTAAATTTTCCTGTTATTAAAAAAATTGCAATGCAAGTTATAGCTCAAAAGCTGCCTGCCAAAATGCAGATTCAAACTAATTGTTCACTTATGACAGATGAAATAGCTGATTTTCTGTATGAACACAAAATCGCTATTGGAGTTAGCCTCGATGGGCGCCCCGGTGTAAATGATTTGCAGCGCATTTATAAAGATGGTACTGGGACTTCTCAAGATATAGTAAAAGGGCTGGAAATTTTAAAGCGCCGTAATATTGCAGTTGGTATTACCTGTGTTGTTACTGATGAAAATGTTAAGCAACTGGAAAGTATTATAGAGTTCGCTCATTTTTTAGGAAATGTAAGACGCATAGGTTTTGATGTTTTGCGTTATCAGGGACGCGGGTGTAGTTTAAAAATGCCTTGTGGAGATGACGTAAAGAACGCCATGCAGCGCGTTATTAACAAAAATGATTATTTGCAGAAGCTTACGGGCATTAAAATTAAATTATCCCAACAGGAACGTGCTATTGTACAAAAATCAATCAGTTATGCTTATGATTTTGGTCATTGCTATGCCATGAATGGGCAGGCGGCTTTTGTCGCAGCCGATGGCAGCATTTATGCATGTTCTTCGTTCATGGGAGAGCCTGATTTTTATATTGGTAATGTAGAAAAAGGAATAGACTCTTTGGCAGTAAATGACTTAAAAAATAAAATTAAACAATCAATGCGTTTTTGTATTGATTGCCGAGAGTTTAAGGCTTGTGGAGGCGGATGCTATGCGAGATGGTATGGCAGCGGTCAAGCAACTAATTGTAGTGCAGAGTGTGCTTTAAAACTTAGCTTTATTTAAAATAAAACCACAATTAAAAAATATTACTAAAATATTTGACTATATACTTAGTATATAGTGTAAGATTGATTTCATAATAATATACTATATCAATTGTATAAATTTCGGAGGATGAAATAATGAAAAGAATGTCCGTATACCCTTTTAGCGCCATTGTCGGTCAGGACAACATGAAACTGTCTTTAATTTTAAATGTAATAAATCCTTCGCTGGGCGGTGTTCTTATTAAAGGTGAAAAAGGAACGGCAAAATCTACTGCAGTACGTGCACTGGCAGAACTGTTGCCGCCGATGAAGGCTGTATGCGGGTGTAAATTTCATTGCGATCCTGAGGATAAATCTGCATTGTGTGATGAGTGCCGTAATTTGTATAGACAAAATGGTAATTTGCCAGAAGAATTTATCAAAATGAAAGTGGTGGAATTGCCTGTTAGCGCAACCGAAGACAGGGTAGTTGGTACTCTTGACATAGAACATGCTATAAAGCACGGCGAGAAAAAATTTGAGCCGGGAATTTTGGCAGCAGCTAACCGTAATATTTTATATGTTGATGAAATTAATCTTTTAGATGACCATGTAGTGGATGTGTTGCTGGACGCTGCTGCTATGGGTGTAAATACTGTAGAGCGTGAAGGCGTATCATATTCCCATCCTGCACGCTTTGTACTTGTTGGCACCATGAACCCAGAAGAAGGAGATATCAGGCCGCAGCTTCTTGACCGTTTTGGTTTATCTGTAGTTGTTAAAGGTGAAAATGACCCTCAACAGAGAGTTGAAGTTATTAAACGCCGATTAGAATATGAAAAAGACCCTGAAAATTTTAATAATGCTTATGCCGATGAACAGCAGCAACTTGCGGAAAAGATTATAAAAGCACGCGAATTTTTGCCAAAAGTAGAAATTGACGACAAATTGCTTGGATTAGTTGCCGGAATTTCGGTTGAATTAGGTGTAGATGGACATAGGGCTGACATTACATTGATAAAAACAGCTTTAACAGTGGCTGCTTTTAACGGGCATGGCTTTGTAGACACCGAAGATATAAAAACTGCGGCTAAATTGGTATTGCCGCACCGTATGCGCCGCCGTCCGTTTGAAGAAGGCGAACTTGACTGGGGCAGGGTAGATGAATTGATAAGTACAGGCGTTTAAGGAGGGCGAGGGTATTGCTGGAATACAGTTATCCTTTAGCTGCCGTTGTAGGGCAGGAAAAAATAAAAAAAGCCCTTTTAATAGCACTTGTAAACCATAATACTGGCGGGTTAGTAATTACCGGTGTTAAAGGTACAGGTAAAACAATTATGGCACGTGCCTGTAAAGCTTTAGCAGGCAGTCGTATATTTATTAACCTGCCGCTTAATGTTACAGAAGATATGCTTTTTGGAAGCATTGATATAGAGTATGCTGTGCAGCAAGGCAAAAAACGCTTTGCGCCGGGTTTATTAAGCCGGGCTGATAAAAATATTTTATATATAGATGACGCTAATCTTTTAAGACAGGATTTGCTGAATGCGGTACTTTCTGTTAATGAAACCGGACAGAACATTGTTGAACGCGATGGTATATCCTATATCCACAGTGCCAGGTTTACACTGCTTGCTAGTATGAATCCTGAAGAAGGTGCATTACCTTCACATATTCTTGATAAATTTGGAATGTATGTTAGCGCAGAACCTGTTTCTGATATCGAAGCCAGGGCTGAGGTTATCCACAGAAATTTGAAGTATGCCGCAAATCCTGAAAAATTTTGTTCCGCATACGCTGATGAGACATCAAAGCTGTTAGAAACGCTTGAAAACGCACGCCGGTTGCTTCCAACGGTTGAGATAAGCGATGCAATGCTGCAGTTAGCCGCACAGTTATGTTCACAGGCATTTTGCAGCGGGCATAGGGCTGAAATTTATATGCTGGAAGCGGCAAAAGCAATAGCCGCCCTGGCAACAAGGGCATATGTATTGCCTAAAGATATAGAAGAAGCAGCTGAATTTGTGCTGCCGCACCGCAAGCGTCCGCCAATAACGCAGGATAACAGTGACGGCGGACAGGATGAGCAGGAAGATACACCTGATAATGAAAATGAACCGGAAGAAAATAATGGTGACAAAGATAATGACAGCAGCGGGGAAAATAATTTGCCGTTACCTGATGATATAAACTCTGACGATTCAAATCAGCAAAATGATGTTGACCCGCAGAACGATACACAGCAGGATAATAACAATTTAGCGCCTGATGAAAAAATTTCAGATATTGATAAAAACTTTGTTATGCCCAAAATAATTGTTGATATGGGCGAAAAAAGCCGCATCAGGCACGGCAGCGGCAAACGAAGCATAACAAAAACTGATTTGAAACAGGGCCGTTATGTGCGGGCAGAACTGCCAAAAGAGAAAACTACAGATATGGCTTTTGATGCAACAATCCGCGCTGCGGCTCCATATCAAAAATTGCGTACTAAAAATGGCTGTGCAATTGTAATAAAAGATGAGGATTTACGCCAAAAAGTAAGGGAAAAACGTATTGGAAACACTTTTTTATTTGCAGTTGATGCAAGCGGCTCTATGGGAGCACGCGAAAGAATGCGTGCCGTAAAAGGCGCAATTTTTTACATGTTGCAGGAAGCTTACCAGAAACGCGACAGAGTTGGCATGATAGCTTTCAGGCGTGATAAAGCAGAAGTTTTACTGCCGGTAACACGCAGTGTTGATTTAGCACAAAAATGCCTGCAAAAATTGCCGACCGGTGGTAAAACACCGCTTGCAGACGGGCTTGCCAAAGCGTTTTTAACTCTTACAATGCAAAATAAAAAAGAGCACGATATGGAACCGGTACTTGTAGTAGTAACGGACGGACGTGCCAATGCAGTGGAAGGAGAAAGCGACCCGGTTGGCAGCGCATTAAAAATTGCAAAAAAAATAAAAAAAGAAAAAATAACCTCTGTGGTTATAGATACCGAAAATGATTTTATCAAACTTGGTATAGCGCGCGATTTGGCTGGTGCTATGGGCGCAGCGTATTATACGCTTAACAGGCTTAGCAAAGAGAATATTATAAAAATAATACGTAATTTAGGAGATAACTGATGAAAAAATTGTTTATGGCAATTATGTTGATATTAATTTGCACAACATCTGCTGCAGTTTATGCGGCAGAAAATGAACAGCCGCAAAACCCAATGTCCTGGGAAATTAGCATGATGCCCAAACCTACTGCAGAAGAAATCGAAGCTGCGCGATGGTCAATAATAACAGAAAACGATATAGGTATTTATGCTTACGACATTGATTCGCTGCAATTTGCAGTAAATACAGACGGCAGCAGTGATAAAAATATAGTAACGGCAGAAGTAAAAACTATTTTTACCAATAAGGATATTTTAAAAAAGTTAAAAAAAGATTATTCTAAAAATCTTGAGAAAAAAGAACGTGTTTTATACTGCAAAATGAAAATGCATTATAATTTGCAGAATTCAACTTACTGTGTAAAAAATATGACTGTCTATACTGATAAAGACAGGGTTATTGAAGAAAAGATAAGTAATACTTTTGCACCGGTGCCGGAAGGCAGCTTTGCTGAGGCGTTATATGAAATTTGCCTTAAATTTGCAGCAGATTCAACCGGAAAAAGTGCTGAAACTGGATTGCAATAAAATTTAATAATATAACAGGCGATTAATTTTAATAGCTAAATGGGTGCAAATCCCATACGATCACGTCACTGTTATAGGGAGTTCATTAATACTCATGGTATTGTTGAACGATGAACTTTAGTCAGAAAGCTGCCTGTTATTATTGCTTACAACTGCGAGTGACAGTAGATGGGCTAAACTATAATTTATTTATAGTTTTATACACCTTTTGCCATGCCGCAAAGGGTGTTTTTAATTTAAGTTTGTTTGTTAAAGTATGCGGCCATGCGAGACTGGGCATACTGAGACTTGCAATAAAAAATTATTAAGAGGTGTGAATTATGGACAAAAGTTTTAGTAAGAGTCTTTTGATGGCAGCGTTGATTACTGGCACTGTGTTGTGGGGGGGCAATTCAGTCTTTGCACAGGAGAATGAGCAGGAGTTTACTCTTGACCCGATGGTTATTACTGCGCAAAGAATGGAAACTAGAGAGTTAGATACACCAGCTGCGGTTGATGTTATTACTGCGGAAGATATTGAAAAGAGTGGTTCAAAAACTGTGTTTGATGCACTATCTTTTACAACAGGTATTACTAATTTTTCATATGGCCCTGGTGGCTTAGATTATGGTGCAATGGATAGCCGTGTTAATATTCGTGGCTTTGAACGTGGTGCATTAATTCTTGTTAATGGTGCTCCAATAAATCTAAATGGCAAAAATAGTCTTGATGGCATTATGACGGATAATGTAGAAAGAATTGAAGTAGTAAAGGGTGCTAGTTCCGTTTTATATGGTGCTGAAGCTTTTGGTGGTGTTATTAATATTATAACCAAAAAAGGTGGCCCGGAAAAATTAAAAGCCAGTGTATCAGCAGGTAATATTGGATATAGAAAATATGCTGGTTCGTATACAAGCGACAAAGTTTCAGTTTCATATAGTAAGCAATATTTTGGCGCTGATGACAGAACTTCACCTAATAGAGAAGATAGAGGATATTACAATGATAGAAGTAAAGGAAATAAGGCAAATTATGCTGTCAGCTTGAATTTAACTGATGAATTAAATGCTAGTTTTATGAGATCTGAAGCAGATTCAACATATGGACAAACAGCTTATAATAAGGCTACAGCCGCTGCAAATAATGCAGCTTCTAAAGATTATCATTATGAAGATATTAAAAATAGTTTTAATATGACATATGATAATAAAGATTATGGGTTCAAATCCATCTTTTTCTATAATGACAGGGATTTATATGGTGAAACTAGAAATAGGGGTGATTACATATATTCTCCTAATGGCAGTAATTATAAAGCATATAATATAGGGCTTGATACACAAAAAACATGGAATTTACGTGATAATAAAGACACATTAATTGCCGGATTATTAGTAAGTAGAGATAAATATAAAGGCATGTCTGAAGCTAATAAAAATGTAATTGCTGATAGAGAGAATTATGCTTTGTATGCACAATATACGTATCAAATAACTCCTAAATTTAGTGCAACATTAGGCGCGCGTGAACAGTTTATAGAAGATCAAGTTAAAGATCAAAAAGTTTTCCTTCCGCAAATTCAAACCCTATATAAAGTTAATGACAATAGCTCTTGGTATATTAATATAGGTAAAGCTTTCCAGATGCCTAATTTATCAGATACTTTTAAAAGTGTAAAAGATGTTGGATATTTACCTGTTAGTGGTAAGAATTTAAAACCTCAGGAAGGTTGGAACTATGAAACTGGTTATAAAATTATAAATAAGGCTAATGCTTGGAAATTTGCTCTCTATCATATGGATTTTAAAAATGCTTTTGGTTGGGCTAAAGATGTTGATGGAACTGATATCAGAATCAATCAAGGTAAGTTCAAAAATACCGGCTTTGAAGCAGAGTATAAGTCAATTTTGAGTGATAAATTTTCTGCAAGCTTAGGATTTACTTGGTCTAATCCGAAGAACCAGAAAACTTCTAATTCCGCTTGGGAACAAACTTATCCGAAGTTCCAACTTAATTCCGGTGTCGAATATACGGTTGGGAAATGGGATGCAAGCTTAGCATTTAACTGGTTAACTAAACGATTGAAAAATAGAGACGGTGGAACGAATCCGGATTTACTCAACCTCAATGCTGTTGTTAACTACCAAATGGATGAAGAGAATTACTTTACTTTGAACTTGAACAATATTTTGGATAGAAATAATGTTATTACAAACGGTGATTGGGAATATTGGGATAATCCGTTTAATTGGAGCATAACTTATAACCATACCTTCTGATTTTTAACTTAATTATAGAGTATGAGGTGGCTTATGCCGCCTTATACTCTATATATTTGATAGCGCATAAGTTATCGTATTATTTACTGTATTTATATTAAAGGATTATTTTTACTATGATTTTGAAAATTTTAAGCATTTTATTATTGTGCTTTTTAAATATAAATGTTGCATTGGCTGGTGTGCAAATAGACGCTGTTTACCCCTACAGCCTTGATAAAAAAGTTAACAAAACTGTTGCTGCGGGCAGTACTATGCCGTTATATTTAAACATTACAGCATTTGATGTGCCGGAAAAGCAGCCGGTTAAAGTAACCGTTATTTTGCCGGAAGGTTTTAAGGTATTACCGGGCGGTAAATGGCAGGTTGGTGATAACGGCAGCAGTGCATGCACCAACTGGCTTTTGCCTGCTGATTACGGCAATACATTTGACTTGCTTTATATAAAACCAAATGAAAATGTTGTAAGCGGAACGAAACAAATTAATATTAATATTACTGCTGAAAACTGGCAGCAAGAAAAAGTTATTAATTTTGTATATGATGCAAGCTCCAAAGCCGAAAACTCCAAATCAGCCTATGGTAAAAAATACAAAAATAAAGATTATAACTGGTATATACAAAATGTAGATTTACCGGTAGATAACCTTGGGCATAAGGATGACCGTTCTGCAGATAATGTTGTTTATATACGCGATACTGCATTTGAATCTTTCCGCAGCCGTTTAACAGGTGATGGCGCAGAAAGCTGGTCATCTATGTTCAACCACCCGGCTGCGTTTATGCTTGTTGATATGCGTAATCCGCAGCAGGATGTAAGAGTGCTGCGTTTAAAAGCAGAGCTTTTGGATAAAGCAACTGGTAAAGTCATGCCTGGTTTGTGCCAGGCAAGTAATTCTACCGAAGAGCATGAGCAGGGCTGGGCCGGTAAAACCGATAACAGCAATGCAACAAAAGCTATGATTTCACTGGATGGCAAACAGACACAGGCTTTTATTATACCGCTGTATGTTGATTATTTTAAAATTATTGAAGGTAATTATACATTAAGGGTTACTGTTGAAGGCAATGGTCAGCAGAAAATACAGGAACTTCCGGTAAAAATAGAACAAAAACACAGTATTGGCATTGCTGCAGTAACTTTTGCATTTATTTGCTTTGCGGCAGTCTTGTTGTTTTTACCGCGCCTGCGCCGCGTAATATTTAATATAGGTGCACAGGGGGCTATAACGGTAGCATTATTTGCTGCGGTAGGTTTTGGTGCAATAACTGTGCCCACAACTTTAGCAGGAGAGTTTCTGCATGTATTTTTAGGACCCTTTTCCGGGTTTATTACAGGTATTTTAAGCGGCGTACTGCAATATTTACTTATAGTTTCGCTTTTAATGTTATACCGGCGGCAGGGCGTATTGGCGCTGATGTTTTTAACAAGATATATGTTATCCGGGTTGCTTTTCGGTAATTTTACTCCTCTTGGCTTTTTAAGCTGCTGCGTATATATAGGCGTGCTTGAAACAATACTTAAGTTGTGTGGATTTTTTGATAAAAAGAATATCAGCGTAAAATATATGCTGTTTATAGCGGCTATGTTTGGTATTGGTGATGCTGTTGTTACCTTTATAAATCTTGAACAAATGATGTTCTTTTACAGGCTTTACTATGCCGATTGGTATATAGGTTTGTATATGCTTATTAACGGCTTTTTATATAGCAGCATCGGCGCCTGGATTGGTTATAAATTGGGTTTAAAACTTCAGCAGGTTACGGGGGAATAACGAATGCTTAAAATAGAAAATTTATCTTACCGTTATCCAAACAGAAGTGAAAATACATTAAAAAATATCAATTTAAGTATAACTACAGGTGAATTTGTGCTTATGGCAGGCAAAAGCGGCTGCGGAAAATCAACCTTAATTAAAGCGATAACCGGTATTTTTGAGACAGAACGGCGCGGCTGTTTATCGGGCAAAATTTTTTTGGATGGAAGGGAATCTCAAGATTTGCCTCCTGAGGAAATCGCTTTACTGGCAGGTACTGTATATCAGACACCGGATGACCAGCTGTTTGCTATGACTGTATATGATGAAGTTGCTTTTGCACTTGAAAACCGCGGCTTTCCGGATGAATATATAAAAACTAAAGTTTGTGAAACTTTAGAAATGGTAGGGCTTGGTGACAGGGTAGATTATAGTATTCAGGCACTTTCAGGCGGTCAGAGGCAAAGGCTGGCACTTGCATCTGTGCTTGTTACCGGCCCTAGGCTGTTGGTACTGGATGAACCCATAAGCCAGCTTAACCCGCAGGGGGCGCATGATTTTTTACGCCTTTTGCAGGAGCTAAACCAGAAACAAAATTTAACAATTCTTTTAATAGAACACAGGGTTAATGAAATTGCCGGTTATTTTTCACGGATTATAGTTATGAACGAAGGCAGTATTGCATATGACGGCGATATAAATAAGGTATGGCCAGCAGTAAGGCGATTAAAAAATATCGGTTTGCGTGAGCCTCAGAATATTATTTTATGCCGTTTGCTAAAGCTGCCTGAATTGGTAAACGATGCTGATACTGTTGCTGCCATGGTAACGGATGTTTATGGCAATTTGAAAATTGTAAATAAATATCAATCTGTTGTTGCAGCAACAGGGCAAACTATTTTAGATATAAAAAATGTCTATTATAAATATGATAATGCTTTGGAAGATACGCTGAAAAATATCAGCTTTACGTTGCAAAAAGGTAAAATTACTGCGCTGATGGGTGTAAACGGTACCGGTAAAAGTACTTTGATGAACCTTTTGGGCGGAATTGCTGCTATTGACAGAGGAACGATTTGTTTGGATGGCCGGGATTTGCAGAATGAACGATTTAACGTTGGGTACTTGCGGCAGGAAGCAGATTTAATGCTGCTGGCCGACAGTGTGCGTGAAGAACTTTGCTGGAATAATAAAAAAATTAGTGAAGCAGAACTGCAAATTATGCTTAAAAAAATTGGCCTTGAAAATTATGCCGGCGATTTTCCGTTAGCGTTGAGTAAAGGGCAGCGCCTGAGGGTTATTTTAAGTGCTGTTTTAATGCAGAAACCGAAATTGTTACTGCTTGATGAGCCTACTACCGGACAGGACCAGCAAAGCCTGGAAGAGATAAAAAAACTTTTGTGTGCTTACGCCGAAGATGGTGGCAGTGTTTTCTTTTGCACGCACGATGTTGAATTAGCTTCTGAAATAGCTGACAGCGTAATTTTAATGAATGATGGCCAGATTATTGCTGATGATATAACAAGCAAAGTGCTTACTGACAGAAATTATTTAAAACTTTGTGGGTTAAAGGCACCGGCCATGCTCGATGTTACGGATTTATTGCATATCAGGCCTTTACTTACGGCTAAGGAGGTGGCGGATTATGTACTTGCGTCAGCTGTGGGAAGGTAACGATTCGCGGGAGTGGATTAGAGAAGTTACCGGGAAAACCAAACTTGTTATGCTGTTTTTGTTTTCAATATTGACGATAACGGTTGATAATCCGCGTACTTTATTTATTGTATTTTTAATTTCGCTGCTGCTGCATGCGTTGGCAGGTACTTCTGCCGCCAAATGGCAGGTTATGATGGTTTTGCTGATGCTTGGTTTATGGGGATCAATGTTCAGCCAGGCTTTGTTTTTTACGCAAACGCCCAGAACACCCTTATTTGTTTTGATTGAGCCGAATACGCCTGTACTTGGCGTTATTACAAATGGGCTTTACGTTTACCGCGAAGGTATTATATATGGCGCGGTGCAGGGGCTGCGCTCGGCTGCCATGCTTTCACTGGGCCTATTAATTTGCTGGAATTCTGACCCCAGGCAGCTTTTGCAGGCAATGCTTACATGGCATTTGCCTGCGCAGATTGCCTTTATGCTTGTTACAGCAATCAGGTTTTTGCCGGTATTAGCAGCGGAAACAGGTGATGTTTTAATTGCACTCAGGCTCCGCAGCGGCAGTGCTGCCGGACGTACTGCTGTTATAAGGCATTTGCCATATATTGCCAAACCTTTACTGGTTCGTTGCCTGCGCAGGTCGCAAACACTTGCTTTATCGGTTATAAGCCGCGGATTTTTTTTGGCAGATAATAAAAAGCGCGCTTATTTATGGCCTTTAAGGGAACGGCTTGTATGTTTGTTGCTTCTTGGTTTTGTAAGCAGTGCTGCTGTAAGTAAGATTTTGTATTTGCTTTCTGAACAGGGTTTTTATTATGGTGTATTCAGATTTGTGTATGATTTGGCAAAGGATTACTTATGAAAAATATTAAAAGTACAATAATAACTATTATATTTTTATTGTCATTAGCGGCTTTATTTTGGATCACAGGGAGCCGTACTCCATGGAATGATATTGGCTTAATTGATTCAGAAGAAGGGATTGCTGTACATTTGGGAGATATCCCCAGTGAAAATTATGACCGTATGGGATTTACCAAAGCTGTTGTCAGACATGTAGAATCTGAAAATGGTTGGCTTGTAGGTACAGAACGCGGCGAACTGTTTTTATTCTCTTCAAAAGGTGAACAAATTTGGAAACGATCTCTTGGCATAGGCAAGTTTATTTCTGTCTGCCTAAGCAATGATTCACAGGTTGCTTTCGTAGGCGAACAAAGCCCTGCCGGTAATTTATATGCAATTGATGTTCACACGGGTGATATTTTATGGCAGTATGCTGCTGCGGATTTTGTCGGTGCTGATCCGGGTAAGCGTTCTTATCCTTCAATAGTACATATCGTTGTTGATAAAAATGATAACGTATATGCTAATGCGTATAGATTTTTGATGAATAAAGACGGCAGTCGCGGCTATAACGGAAGGATGCTTGCGATAAACCGCAGTGGTGAACTTTTATGGAAATATCCGGCAGAAGAATCTATAGACAGCTGGATAAACTGGTGTGATGTAAATGATAACAACGGCGAAGTTGTAATATCAACTTCTGCATATGACTTCAGGGAAGACATGGTATATAAAGATACGATGTATTTCCTTGATAAAAACACTGGCGAAAAGATAAATTCTGTTTTTATAAAGCCAGTTGAACCTTTTGACAATACCGTTATGCGCGGCAGCCCTAATTTTAGTAAAGATGGTAGATATTTAGCGGCAGCTTGCAGTGATGGTCGAGGCTTTTTGTTTGATGCTTTGGGAAATATGTTATGGGAACGTACATTATCTAAACCAACTCAGGTTGATGATGTCTGGATAAATGCTTCCGGAAGAGATGGCTACGCTGTAAAAGAAGGTGTTATTTTTTCAACAATCAATACTTTTAACCGTGAGAACTGGCAAATTCCAACGCCAATAGAGCATCCAAGCAATAACAGTTTATTTATGTTTGGTTATGATGGCACATTTAAGTATCAGTACATGGCTGATGGTACAATGGAAGAACTATCTTTTGCGAAAGATAAGGTTGCCTGTGCAGTTGGGCGTAATGTACGTACTCATAATTACGGTGCTCACGGTGGGCTTATATTAAACATTGCAGATGGCAGAAAATTAAAATTCTTCCATACAGAAGGCCCATTACAGGCGATAAATATAAGCAGTGATGGACTGACTGCGGCCGGCGTTGAAGCACCTACAGTTACCCCGGATGGGAAAATTATAGGAGCTTACAGGTTACATATATGGAAACTAAATTGATGAAAGGCAAAATGTTATTTGCTTTTTTACAGTATTACAAACCTTATAAAAAAACTGCTGCGTTTATTGTTGTTGGTTCATTTGCAGTTGCTTTCTTGGATTTGATATTTCCGGTATTTGTAAGGCATATTTTAAATGTTGAACTGCCGCAGCAAAATCTTCAAAGTATTTTGCTTTATGCCTTGTTTTTACTGATGTTATATATTCTAAATACAGTTTTACTGTATTGGATAAGCTATAGCGGGCATGTTATGAGTATCAATATTGAACGTGATATGCGGCGTGACCTTTTCAGGCATATTGAAAGTATGTCATTTAAATTTTTTGATAACAACAGAACCGGGCAGCTTTTGGCGCGCCTTACCGGTGATTTAACGGAAATAGGAGAATTGACTTTCCGTGGGCCTAACGATGTTATCATCTGCTTAGTGGTTATGCTGGGTACTATCAGCATAATGTTTTGGATGAATATCTATTTAGGTGTGCTTATAGCACTGCTTTTAATTCTGAAAACAGTACATACCGTTATTATAAATCATAAGATGAAGGCTGCCTTTAGAAAAAACCGTGCTAAAAATGGTGAGGTTTCTGCAAAAGCAGAAGAAGCATTAAGCGGAATACGGCTTGTAAAAGCATTCGCTGCTGAAGAACTGGAATGTTCACTGTTAATGAAGAAAAATGAAGAAAGTATGGCGGTTCGCAAAGCATCTTTTAAAATATTAGGCTATTTCTCCAGTAGCGTTAATTTTTTTACTAATTTCACAAATTTGTTTGTACTTGTTGCCGGTGGTGTATTAATAGCAGCTAATAAAATTCAACTAAGTGATTTTATTGCTTTTTTGCTTTACGTTAATTTATTTATGAAGCCACTATTAAGGTTAACCGTTTTTACGGAAATGTATCAGCGCGGCATGGCGGGATTTGCACGTTTTTATGAAATTATGCAGATTAAACCGGAAATAATTGATGCCAAAGATGCAATTGAATGTAAAAATATTAACGGCAGTATTTGTTTTAAAAACGTAACCTTTAGTTATGGAAAAAATAAGGTGCTTGACAATGTAAGTTTTAATATTGCTGCCGGTGAAACTGTTGCTTTTGTCGGTGAAACAGGTGTTGGGAAAACCACATTAGCAAATTTGCTGCTGCGTTTTTATGAACCTGATTCGGGTGATATTTTAATAGATGGTATTAACATAAAAAAATATGGGCAAAGGTCATTACGTAAAAATATAGGACTTGTACAACAGGAGGTTTTTCTTTTTTCTGATTCTGTGCGGCATAACATAACTTACGGTTTATCTGAAGTAAAAGATGAAGAGATGGTATTTGCGGCCAGGGCAGCGTCAGCAGATGAATTTATAGAAAAACTGCCGCAAAAGTATGATACAGAAATCGGCGAGCGTGGAATAAAACTTTCCGGCGGACAGCGTCAACGCCTCGCAATAGCCAGAGTAATTTTGAAAAAACCGGGAATAGTAGTGTTAGATGAGGCGACATCTGCTTTAGATAACAAAACAGAAGATAAAATTCAAAAGGCATTAGATAAACTTACTAAAGGGCGTACAACTTTAATTATTGCTCACAGATTATCTACAATACAAAAAGCCAACAGAATTTTTGTATTGAATAATGGCAAAATTTCCGAAGAAGGTACGCATGAAGAATTATTAAAACTAAAAGGCTTATATTACAGGCAGTACAAAACTACGCTTGATAAAAATAAATTATTGGATACTTAGCAAAAATTTAACGGAAGGAGAATTATAAAATTTTTGTTTGTTAAATATCCGGATAATTTATTTTAAGAAATTTTGTTTTCTGAATTTGGGTATCGTATATTTTCAGGAGGATGGTCATGGAATTTATCAGTCAAACTATTATGTATTTTCACAAAGGCGGTTTAGTTATGTATCCGCTGTTGTTCTGTTCTTTCGCTGTTTTTGCTATCGCCATTGAGCGCTTTTTGTTTTACCGTGCAGCTGACAGCGGCGAAAAATTTGCCGATGATTACTGCACTTTATTAAAAAACAATGATTTACAGGCTGCAGCCGATTTAGCACAAACAACTTCCGGTGAAACTTCTGCCCTTGTTTTTGGCGCTGTACAAAATGCACATACACAGGATGATTTGACGGATTACCTTGAAAACGAGCTGGCTGTTTTTACTGCCCAGCTTAAAAACAAACTGGATTATTTAAGCATTATTGTTACTCTTTCGCCACTTTTAGGCCTTTTGGGCACTATTGTCGGCATGATTGGTGCGTTCAGTATTTTTAATATCCAGGCAGGCGCACCTATGGCTATCACCGGTGGTATCGGTGAAGCGCTGATTGCTACGGCTACCGGCTTATGCGTAGCTATTATGGCACTGTGCTGCCATTCGTATTTTGCCCATCGCATGGACGGCATACTTACAACGGCTGAACGCTGTGCGGCTGCACTTGCGCAGGCTAACAGAAGGGCCGGTGTAAAATGAAATTCCGCAGAAGCCAGAACAGAAAAGTACCGGAACTTAATATTATACCGATGATTGATATTATGTTCTTTTTACTGGTGTTTTTTATGCTGAGCACCATGTATATGATTGATTTAAAGACTATTCCTGTTAAGCTGCCACAGGCGGCCAATGCAGCAAGCGATACATCTACAACTTTTGCCGTAACGCTTAAAAACGATGGTACAATTTACCTTGGTGATAAAGAAACAGATTTGCAGTCGCTTTTAATGCAGGCTTCTTTAGAACAGAAAAACAACAGCAATTTTGCTGTTGTTATACGTGCGGAAAAAGATATTGAATACGGTGAGGTTATTGGGCTTGTAGATAAATTTAAGGGAGCAGGCATTAACAGGTTTGGGCTTGCAACTGACGGGGCAGCAAAATGATGGATGAAAAGAGAAGGCGGAACTGGGGGTTTGCCGGTTCAGCGATTATACATGTTTTAATATTTTTGATTGTATCATTTACAGGTCTGTTTCAATTTACGCACGCACAGGAAAACATTGTTGAAGTTACGTTTTTCGGTGGTGGTGGAGGCGGAGGCAGCGATAATGCCGGTGTTATAGAGGAAACAGAACCTGAAGCAGCAGCTGCTGTTGAAGAAACTTCTGACAGTGATGCAATTTTTGAAGCAAATAAAGAAGAAAAACCTGCTGTTGTAAAAAAGCAGCAGGTTAAGCCGGTTGTCAAAAGCAGCGGCAAAGGTAAAGGAACCGGACAGGGAAGCGGTACCGGAAGTGGTATAGGGCCTGGTTCCGGCTCCGGCAGCGGTGGCGGCCATGGTAGTGGACATGGTACCGGTACAGGTAGTGGGTCAGGTCCGGGCAGCGGCATAACATCATCACCTGCCGTACCGCCTCGTATTATTAAAAGTTATCAGCCGCCTTATCCCAGTGCTGAACGCAACGCCGGCGTAGAAGGCACTGTTTCTATAAGATTTTTAATCGGCACCGATGGCAGCGTTGAAGATGTAACCGTTACGTCCTCCTCAGGCAATGCAAATCTTGATAACGCTGCCGTTGCTGCATGCCGCAAATGGCGTTTTACAGCGGCTAAAAACAGTTCAGGTTTACCGGTACGCTGCTATGCAAGTATTCCGATAATTTTTAAAATTGGTAACTAAAAAATCCCCATCTCTATATACCCTCTTTACTGTTTCTTTGGCAAAGAGGGTATATATTAAATTAATTATGTTAGCTTTATAATTGTTGCGTAAGATAATGTTTCAAAAATTTTACAGGAGTATGCCGAGATAATGAACGAGAAATTACGGAACCTCTTAAAAAATAAATATATTAAATTGATGCTGATTGTTGTATTGGGAATAATTTTAATCTTAATATATCAGCTGATGTTTAAAAGTGAACCTGCGTCAAGAGAAATATTAAAACCTATCGTTCATGTAGAGGAAGTTTATAAAAAACCAATGTATAAAGAAATTTCTCTATTTGGCAAAACGGAAGCCAATGCTCAAATAGATATTATAAATAAACATGCCGGTAAGATTGCAAATATCAATGTTGATTTAGGCTCGTTTGTACATAAAGGCGATATTTTAATTGAACAGGATTTGCAGGATGCAGAAGCCGAACTTCAAAAAGCATATGCAAGGTATAGAGAAAATGACGCCAAAGCTGCTGAAAATAATGCCGAATTCAATAGTGATTATTATAAATATAAAGCTGATTATGAATTAGCAAAACTCAATTACGAACGTTACAAAAAGCTGTATGAAATGGGTGCAGTAGCAGAAGCAGAGTATGACAGCAAAAAACAAATAATGGTTAACGCCCAGGCTGCATACGAAGCCTTATCAAAACAAAAAAATTATGGTGATGCTGCAGCATCTGTTTATGCCAGAGAACAGGTTGCTGAAAGGCGCTATCAAGAATATATTTTAGCGCAGAATAAAAAGACAGATATGATTTTAAAAGCACCTGGAAATGGAATTATTAGTTATCGAAATGCAGAAATCGGTGAATATATACCGGCAGGAACAAAGCTGTTGACTATTACAGATAATAGCAAATTACATATAGATTGTAATATTTCGGAAGCTAATGCAGCTGTTGTAAAAGCTGATACAAAAATAACTATGAACATCGAAGCGTTAGGTAAATCTTTTGACGGAATTATATCATATGTAAGCCCTGATAAAAATGAAGATAGCAATAGTTACCTTGCCAGAATAAAATTGCTCGAACAGAATGAAGAAGTAAAATCGGGTATGTTTGCCAGGGGATATTTAAAGATACTGATAAAAGAAGATGCTCTTTACGTAAATAAGGATATTATTAAAGATAAAAACGGAAAGAAATATGTTTTTATTGTAAATAAAAATAATCAATTGGAACAACGTGAAGTAACGTTGGGCATTAATAATGATACAGAAGTTGAAATTATTGATGGTATTAATGAAGGGGAAGTAGTTGTTCTTGATAATTTATCACGCTTACGTGATGGAATTAAAGTTCAAATAGATGAAACCGAAGAGGATTAAAGATGAATATAACAAGGTTTTCTGTAAAAAGACCGATAGGCATTACAATGTTATATGCAATAATTGCTGTGCTGGGCATTTTTAGCTTTTTTAAGATTGGTGTTGAATTATTGCCGGAAGTCGATTCTCCATATGTAAGTGTAATAGTTAATTATCCTGGCGCAAGTACTGAATCAGTTGAACAGCAGGTAACAAAGCCTATAGAAGATGTATTGTCAACCATTTCACATTTTAAGCAGGTAAGGTCAGCAACAAGACCGGGCAGAGCCGAAATATTTGTAGAGTTAGATAGCAGTGCTGATGCGGATCTGGTAGCTATAGAAGCAACAAAAAAAGTAAGTACTATCAGAAAGAATTTGCCGGATGATATTGATGAGCCTGTTGTTATTAAACGTTCTTCTGACGAATATCCAATAATGCAGATTGCCGTCACAGCTCCTTATGAGATGGCAGATATATATTCTATAACTGAAAAAATTTTTGCGGAAAGGTTTCAACAGGCCGGCGGTGTTGCAGATATTGAATTGAGCGGTGGCCGAGTTAAAGAAATCAGTATAGATGTTGATAAAGAAAAATTAAATTATTATGGGTTAAACCTGCAGGATATTATACAAAATGTAAAAAACGAAAATGTCTTTCTATCATCCGGCTCTGTTTATACGGACGTAAAACAAACTACTGTGAGATTAACGGCTCAATACGAAAAACCGGAAGATATTGAAAATGTACAGATAAAGACAGCGAATGGGCAAAATATTATACTAAAAGATATTGCTGAAATTAAGGCAAAAGAAAAACGCGCAGTAACTTATAGCCGTGTTGATGGAAACGATGCTGTTGCCATAGATATATATAAAGCAAGCGGATCAAATATTGTTGATACATCTGAAAATGTATTAATGCAACTTGAAAAATTAAAATCAGAATATCCTGATTATACTTTTACACTTGTTTATGATCAGTCTTCATTTGTAAAAAATTCATTAAAAAATACTTTTTATACATTACTTGAAGGACTTTTTACAACTGGTATAGTTTTATATTTATTCCTCAGGGGTTGGCAATCATCACTTGCAGTAATGATAGCTATACCGGTATCGTTAATAGCCACATTCTTTTTAATGTATCTTGCCGGATTTACTTTTAATATGATGTCATTAATGGGCATGGCATTATGTATAGGTATTCTGGTTGATGATTCCATTGTAGTACTTGAAAATATTCAGCGTTATATTAATAATGGCTATTCAGCAGATAATGCTGCTGAGCTTGGAAGAAATGAAATAGGCATGGCAGCTGTAGCTATGACGCTTTGTGATGTAGTGGTTTTCTTGCCAATAGCTTTTATGCAAAGTTCAACAGGGCAGTTTTTTAAACAATTCGGATTGACAATAACTTTTGCAACATTGATGTCATTACTTGTTTCGTTTACATTAACGCCTATGCTTGCTTCAAAGTTTTATTCGCATGGAATAAAGCTACCCAAAGGCAGAATCTGGGAATTTTTAGATAAAATTGAGAAAAATACAATAAATAAATACGAAAAAATACTTAAAAAATGTCTGCTTTATCCCCGTAAGGTTATATTTACCATAGCAGCACTGTTTGTTGGGGCTGTATTGCTTATACCTTTTGGATTTGTAGGGGCAGAATATATGCCGAGGACGGACGAAAGCGCCATTCAGGTAAATATAGAATTACCCGTAGGTTACAGTGCGGAACAAACCAACGAAGTACTATTATTATTTGACAAATATCTGCTGCAAATTCCAGAAATTGAACATCATTTATCAAATGTTACGAGCACGGAAAGTAATGGTAAAATATCAATCAGCCTTTATAACCGAGGCAAACGTTCCAAAGATGTATGGGAGATTGCTGATGAGATAAGAAAATTTGCTAAAAATAATTTTGGGGATATTAAAGTAAGGGTAAGTGAAATACAATCCTCCGTTACAGGCGTTTCTGGAGGCAAAACATTAGTACGTTCGCCATTGCAGCTGGAATTAAGGGGCAGCGATATGGATGTACTAATTGAAGAATCAAATAAAGTATTAAATATTTTTAAAGAAACAGAAGGTGTTAAAGATATAAAAAGTTCATATACAGAAGGTATGCCTGAAATTAAAGTAAGTGCTGACCGTGAAAAATTGCAATTTTACGGAGTATCTATCGATGACATAAACAAATCTTTTGCAGCAGCCATCGGCGGGAAAAATGCCGGTGTGTTAGCTAATGACCCTGACAATAGAGGACTAGATACGGATATTACGGTTAAATTTAATGGAAGCGACAATTTTTTTATTGAAGATATTAAAAACATCCCGGTAGTTGCCAAAAAGGGTACTGTAAACTTAGGAGATGTAGCTAAAGTTGAAGAAAGTATCGGACCGATAACCATCAGAAGAGTTGATAAAGAACGTATAATTAATATTCAAAGTAATTTGAGTGACAGACCTCTAAATGAAGTAGTGCTGGAAATACAGAAAAAATTAGAGGATAGCAATATTAAATGTTCTTATATGTTTACTGGTCAGGCAACTAGCATGAATGATTCTTTTAAAGAAATGGCAATAGCACTCAGTATGTCACTGTTGCTTATTTATTTCTTGCTGGCTGTGCTATATGAATCAGTTTTTACACCTTTAATCAGGATGTTTTCTTTGCCGCTGGGATTAATAGGAGCAATTATATGTCTTTTTGTAACTAATAATACGCTTAATCTATATTCATTAATTGGCATTTTGATAATGGATGGCCTGGTAGCGAAAAACGGGACTTTGTTATTAGATTATACACTGACTTTAATGAAGGAAGGAAAAAGCGCTGCTGAGGCAATAATAGAAGCTGGTAAGACCAGGCTTAAACCTATTTTTATGACTGCAGTAACTATGGTTGTTGGTATGTTGCCAACAGCCCTTGCCATGACTGAAGGATCAGAAACAAGAGAGAGCATGGCATGGGTTATCATTGGCGGTATGGTAACTTCAACAGTTTTTACACTGATAGTCATACCGATAATATTTTTATGGATACAAAAACATTATCCTAACAGGATTTAATTAGTTTTTTTTGTTTTATTTACAAACTTAACAATAACTATGTTAAGTTGTAATAAAAAATAATTAATTAAAAGGAGAAGGTAAGAAAATGCAACAAAATCAAAGAGGATTTTCAAAAAGTTTATTAATGACAGCGCTAGTAACTGGCACCGTATTATGGGGAAGTAATAGTGTCCTAGCTTCAGAAACAGCTCCTGAATTTTCACTTGATCCATTAGTAATAACTGCACAAAAAAGAGAAAAGAAAGATTTGGAGACACCGGCAGCAGTAGATGTCATTACAACTGAAGATGTTGAAAAAAATGGCGGAGCCAGTGCGTTTGAAGTATTAAGACATTCTTTAGGTTTATCTGCTACATCAATGGGACCAAATGGTGCTTCATTGGGTTCGATGACAAGTGAAATTACCATCAGAGGTGTAGAAAGAGGAACGCTTATTTTATTGGATGGTGTACCTTTGAATCAGGATGGTAAATATAATTTAGAAGATATTCCTTCGGACATTATAGACAGAATAGAAATTGTGCGCGGAGGCGGCTCTGTTCTATATGGTAGTGAAGCAAGCGGTGGTGTAATCAATATTATTACTAAGAAAAACGTAGGCAACAATATTAAAGTATCGGCAGGTAATTATGGAAGAGAACAGTACAGCGTTAGTGTCGGTGCTGATGGCTTTGATGCAACGGCTTATTATGAAGATAGAGGAAAAGTTGACAGAATTACTACAGATGCAAAATCTGGAAGGGGGAAAAATAAGTTAAATAAGCATATTGAATACAATAATGGCGAACGGAAAGGTATTAGATGGAGCTATGATTTAAATGACAATTTAACATTCTATCATATGTATTCACAAAACGAAAATAAAATGTCCCATATTAGTAACGAGGGCGGTTATAATAATAGTATTGCACAAACAAATAATTATAAAGACGTTGATAATAATTTTACTTTAAATTTCGATGATAAATATGGATTTAAAGCCAGTGCTTCTTATGGAACACAAGAAAAAGAATATTATCAGACGGCATATAATAAAAATGGCAGTATTTCAAGCGATGGTTTAAATAGCTGGCGTAAAGGGCATAATACTAATATAGATATAAACAAGTCTTTTAATATTGGGGAAAACAAACTTTTGATCGGCGCCAATTACAAAAAAGAAGATATGGACATATACGGAAATGAAATTGGTGTAACTTCTGGTAAAGGACGAGCTACATATGATAGGGATACTTATTCATTGTATGCTTCTTATGATTGGAAAATGAGTAACTCTGATAATTTAATAGTCAATATGCGTGAAACGTTTGCCAAAAATTGCGGAGCACAATATTCTACATTTGATTCTAAGCAAGAGGATATGTCCGAATTTACACCTGAAGTACAGTATATTAAAAAATTAAATGAAAACAGTTCAATTTATGCTAAAGCTGGTAAATCTTTCCGTCTGCCGGAATTAACACGAGTATTTGGATCGGGCAATATACGTCCTGAGTTAGATTTGTATCCTGAAAAAGGTACACACTATGAAATAGGATATAAATTAAATGAAGGTAAAGCTGCATGGAGATTAGCATTATTTAATTATAAAATTAAAGACAGTATTACAAATGTTGATGGTACAAGTGCCGCCGAAGGTAATTTGCAATATACTAACGTTGATACCAAAAATACAGGTATTGAATTAAGTTGTGATATTGAACATAATGAAAATTTAAGCAGCTCTTTTGGAATTGCATGGAGCAATCCGGAAAAAGCACGTGAATCTGACGGAGCTTACGAAAAATATGGTAGCAGGTTACAGTTGATGGCATCTGTAGATTATCATAAAGATAAATTTGGTGCATCTTTATTAGCTAATTATATGGGAAAAAGATATGACAGTGATGTAGATAAATATGGCGGAGAAAAAGTTAAGCCGGCATTATTTACAGATTTTCATATTAGCTATAAGCCGGAAAAAAATCATAAATTCTTTTTACATGTAAATAATATATTTGACCGTGAAGACTATACAACTGATGCCGGACCGAGAGAAAACCGTTTAGCTTACATGTCTATGGGGCGCAACTTTATGTTAGGTTATGAACTTTCTATGTAAGTTTTATCACAGGGTAGCATACTAGCTGCCCTGTTTAGTTTATCCAAAAAGTTGCTGAAAGGCACCTATTTTCATATATAGAAAAATAGTGGCCGAATTATTCAGCCACCTAAAAAAATTACACTCTTTACTAAACAAACCCTTAAATATTGATAAAATATCACAGATATTTTATCAATATTTTTAAAAACGCCTCTGAATTTCGTTTTATAGGCGTTTTTTAAAATTACGCAAGATTTTCTAAGCATTGCAAAAAAAACCTTTAAAACTTAAAAATGGCGCTATACGTCGGATTTATCTATACAGATTATAAATTACTTGTCATTTTTAAGGTTTTTGAAACATTTTATGACAACTTAGCACTTTTCATAATTGCTACTCTAATTCCACCGGTATGCTATTAGTATACCGGTTTTCCTGCCTGTCAGTTAAGTGGGCATATTTACTGCTCATATTGATATTGCTATGCCTAAGTGTTTCCTGGATCTGTTTTAAATCCTTTGTTTCCTTATATAATAGTGTTGCGCAGGTATGCCGCAGCATATGCCCGGCTTTTCCTTTTTCCTTAAGCCCTGCTGTTATCAACCATTTATTGACTGCATCGCGTACGGCCTGCCTTATCATACGGTGTCCGTACATATTATTGGAAGTAGAAGTAAATACCGGAGTCACTTTCTCCATTATATAATGTCTGTTCTTATTCATTTTAAACCGGTCTTTACTATCCAGATAGCGCAGCAGCAAACCGAAGGTATCCGGCCTAGGATAAATCATAGCATTTTTCCCTTTACCGTGTATGAGAATAGTCTGTTGGTCCACATTTATATCTTCCTCATTCATGCGATGGATTTCCACAGTACGCAGCCCTTCAATCGCCATAAAAGCTATTATCACCTTATCACGCAGCTCTTTTTCAGTTTCATTGGGAATGGACCGGAAAAGATATTCCAACTTGCCAGCAGATAAATAGGGTATATTAATAAGTGCTGCATCAGGATCTCGCGGCGCCTTAACATCTTCAGCAGGATTTTCCTGAATGATATGGAATTTCTGAGCAATATGATAAAATTTCCTGATGGAGTTTAATTTCGCTGCTACTGTATTGACCTTTTGATTTTTTTCAATAAGAAAATCACGATACAAAATAATATGTGGTTCCTGGAGGCGCAACGGTTTAAAATCATTATCCTTGCACCAGGAAAGAAATTCACGAATCTGGCCGAAGTAATTTTTTAAAGTATCTTCGGAAGGATTACCGCCGGCAATATACTTTTTTAAAACATCCTCATAGTTATCCAAAAATATTTCTTCGATGTCGGCATAAGAATATTTTGCAATTTTAGTCTGGTCAGTAACAAAATCTGGCAGCATATTAAAAACTCCATAAACAATAAAATTTAGCATTTTCAAAGCTGTGTTTTTTGATTGCTTCAACTATGTATATTTTATATTATACATAGTTGAATGTCAAAATAAAATTTATCATATTTTTACTCATTTTAATAAAAAATACCACACATATAATCATGTGTGGTATAATTTTTCTTCACTTTGAAATATCTTCACCAAAGGCTAGTTTTTTCATAAGATTCGTGTACTTTATCATATTTTGATTAGTTTTACGTAAATCTTTAATTAATTCATCATATTGAGGGTAGTATTTTTGAATTTCTTGTGGAGTTAAATCTGTATTATTTTCTTTTTCTTGTATATACCACTTTCTAAAACGTGCTTGCCATTTAGTTAGATGTGGGCGCATGCCTAAATTTAAAACTTCTAAAGTTAGTTCAATAAGTTTGGCACTATCTTGTATTTGAGTAGCTGGCATTTCTTTAATAATTTCACGAGCAATTTTAAAAAAATTATACCACGAATTATATACTTCTTCTATTACATCATTATCTTCATCATATTCAAGACTTATTTTTCTTGTACTCAATTCTACCCATAGTTTATAGGCAATTTCCTGATTTTTTTTATTTAATTTTAAAGTAACTTTAGGTCCTTGCAAACCTAACTCAATTTTGTCAACGTCTATAGATTTAACAGAACGTTTTTTGTACCAATATAGATATATACATATCAGTGCAATAGCTAATGCTACATAATTTATTGTTATACATAAATTAAAAGAATCTACACAAAACATTAAAATATTCATAACCTTACCTTTCAGCTGTTCTTTTTCTTTTGAATACGAGAATTATCAATTAAATTTCTTTTACTAATTCTATTATCAAATGCGTCCTGAATTATAGCCCCAAAATTATAAATTGCATATTTCCAGTCATAAACTTTGGCATAACCACTTTTTACATTATCAGCCAGTCTAGCTGGCAGATCCTTATATTGGTAACTGCCATCTAAATTACGTGGAAAGTTTGGTAATAAAATACCTACCAAACCTGAATTTAAATTTCCTAACTGGCTTCTTAATGCAGCATAAATTTCCCAATCAACATGCTTTCTTCCTTTTGTATTAGGCCCAACCAAAACAACAACTACTGAAGAATCGGTAATCTTTTCTTCTCTAATCAACCGTTTAATATACTGATCGGAATTATCAGGATCATATTCTCCATCTTTAACAGATTTATTAATAATATTTTGGCTTAGATATTTATCTATATATTCCTTATATTTTTGATCATCATGATGATAAAAACTAATGAAGACTTTGTGTTTATTTGCTGATTCATTAAAACTAAAAAACAAATTAAAACCCTTCTTTCTAAATCAAATTATTAATAGTTTTATTAAGAAACCATTCATCTTGTAAATCTATAAAATTTAATTTTGATTCATCGCAATTTTCTATACTTATAGATTTTATATTTTTATTATTTTTTTTAGCATATTGTAGTTCATAAACTACCCATTTAGAAGCTCTTGAAGATTCAGAATCAACGAATATTATCTCTTTAGATTCTTGAATTCGCTGCTCTATAATTTTTAAAGTTGTTTCACAAACTAATTCTCGTTTTAAGTAGTCTGCATCACTAATCCAGTCACAATAAACATTTAAATTTTGCTTATTTAACAGAGAAATCAACTTTTGTACCGAATTATAATCTTTATAACTATGTGAAATAAAAAAATCAAATTTTTTTATTTTTTGAACATTACTATTTTGTATTTGATAAAATAATTCGTCAGGAATACCTTCAATAGAAAATTTTAAATCTCTATATTTTTTTATTTCTTCTCTCTTTTTTTTATTTTTCGTATGAATAGGGATAGAGTCTTTTCTACGAAGCTGCGGCAAATAGCCATAATCTTGTAAGTGTTTTAATACCATTTGCCTAATCTGAAAATTTTGTTCAGAAACTAGTAATTTACTAAAAAAATTTGTAATTTTCACACAGTCATATTTATATAATTCATGTATAATATACACTCTATCTTTTTGTGTTCTTCCTTTTCTACTATAAATACCTATTAACTTATCCAAAAATACTGGCTCTACGGATTGTGCTCGTAATTTTGCAATAGAAATTTTAGCAAATTTTTTCGCGTTTCGTTTCTCACATGTATCTATAAATTTTTGTTCTAATAATTTCTGCTTTTTAGGATTAAAATTATTTTTATGTTCTACTCTTACGCGTGCATTAAATAAATTTGTAATAGGGGTACTATTTAAATATTTTTCTATCGATTTAACGTTATATCTAGCTTTATGCTTAAAATGTTTTAAAGTTTTATCTTGATGAGCATATATATTTAATTGAAATTGGAACGCTCTTAATTCTAATGGATAATTGGATTTCAATATACTGTAAATTGTAGAGAAATCATAATTTTCAGGTAATATTGGCAATATTTCATTTTTTATAATTTGATAAAATAAACTTTTCTGCTTACTAATATAATTATCAAAAGCTCTTTTTGCGTATCCAGCCATATATTCTTCCTTAAATAAAAATTTTGCAAACTACTTGAAATTATTATATCAAAATTTATAAAAAAGCTCAATTTTATCAAATAATACATTTATGAAGGACGAAAAAAGTTTCAAGTTACCTAAAAAAATCATGTTACCACTGATGTGACAGTCTGAAACGTGCAATATTACATTATCAAAATAATTCGGCGATTAATTTTATATTTGTTCAGTATCTAATAACAATTTATTCTTAACATTGCAAAATTCACTCACAAAATTCAAAAGTGGTCCTTCTTTTTTATTTTTCCAATCACAAATATACCCATCCGTAATATTACCATCGTAATTTAAGGATAAAATTACTATTATCGGGGAAGTAGCTCCGTACAAGAAAACTAATCCGTATAAAATTTTATCTTGTGAAAAAAAACAAATGGAATGAAAGTTATTCTCGTTTGAAAACATATTTTTAGTTTTATAATTATTGTTTATGCTTCGAAAAATATTAGGAACTTCATTTAAATAAACATAATCTTGTATGTTTTTACCTGTTAAAATAGCATTCCTTATATCATCAAAGCATTCGTTTAGTATAATATCGTGACCTTTTATCTTAGCAAATGCATTGAAAGCTATTTTAGCATAAACTCTAAAACACTTATAAATATTTGTTTTAAATTCTATGTGATATTTCACTTGACTACTTCTTTTTTCTGATTTACTTATATTTGCATCCAACATTTTATCAATAATCTTAGTTAATAAATATATTTTATCATTATTTAATTGAAATTCTTTAGAAACCCCTAAATAAATTTTATGATTATGCAATCCAATGAGATACTCACCTTCTGGTATTTTATCCATAATTATTTTACATGAAGAAAAGCCTATATCTTTTATTTCAGTTAAGATTCCAAGTAATTGATTATTCGAATTCAAACTAAAAACCCCTCTGCTTAAATTTAAACATTTACATTTAAACAGATCCAATGAGGCAATTATTTCTACTATCCCTCCACAAACTAGATTTTTGCATTTTATACAATCAATTGAAATTGGTTTACCTTCAAGAATGTAACCTAATCCATAACCATTTTCATCTTCAAATATAGCAATTCTTTCTCTGTTTTTATGTTTTTGGCGACCAGTTTTTATCTCAAACATCCTATTAATTGTAATCAATGGATTGTTTCTTGCAAATTCAATTTCTAAAGAAGAAAACTCATTGTTTACTTCATCCGAGACCCACCCTAAAGGCAAACACTCTATTCCGCCAATACATTTAGGTATTATATGCTCTTTGGTTTTAAAACTAGCATTAGTTTCGTCTATTTTTGAGTAAATACATAACGCGGTATCCACTATAGTTCCTCCTATAAGAAAAATAGAATGATATACGCAAATCTAAAATTCAACGCCTTCGCCATTATCTATAACTCGCATTATATTCAGTTCTTTTATTATGTTATAACCAGCGTCATAATCCATTCTATATCTGCAATTCGGATAATTCTCATAGCCATAAAATTAACACTCATCCTATTGTGATAAGACTTCAGAGATGTAACATTTTAAGTAGAAATTAAATAAATATCTTAATATTTAAATATTTAAGTATTTAATTGTAGTATTCATAATAAATCTAACCGATCTAAATTAATGGCGTCATATATAATGGCAAATAAACAATACCATCTACTTCTTTATAATCCTGAGTATGTAAAACATAAGGAGTATAAGTCTGTTCTCCATATTTAGCAGTGAATTTACGTAAGGAAGAAATCGTGTAATTTTTACTAGATTTTACCTCTATAGGTGATATATTATGTCTGTTACTAATTTTAGCCTTTGTAATCAAAAAATCTATTTCCATACGTTCATTACTATCTTTTGCCGATGGTGTTGAGTAAAAGTATAGTTTATGTCCACTTGCTGTTAGCATTTGCGCCACAATATTCTCTACAATCATCCCTTCATTCACTTCTAATTTTCCGAAAAGTAATTTCTTATAAATTTCTTCACTTAAAAGCCCATTTTCGTCAAAAGCATGACTTATTAGTAACCCTGTATCTGCCATATAGCATTTTAATGTCAGTCTATCCATATTGAGCTTTAACCCTATATTGGGAGCCGTTGAGTTATAACATATATTTACAATCATAGCATCATCAAGCCAAAATAGAGCATCTTCATAATCACGTAAGCGGGCGTCCTTTTTTATAGACGAAAGCTTAAACTTCTTCTCATGTTTCTGCAGCTGTGCCGGTATTTCATCAAAAATACTTTCTACTTTTATTTCATAACCATCAGCATGTTTGACAATATCAGCACGGTAAAGTGTAAGTATATCGCGCTTTATTCTGTCAACTTTGTCAAAATCTTTAGTATCCACATACGCCTGTACGGCTTGCGGCATTCCGCCGATAATTAAATACTGACGGAAATAATCCATAGCTTTTCTGTGCAGTGCCTGACCCATTGGTTTTTTATTCTCATAAAATTTTCTTATAATATCCATGAGTGTATCATTTCCAAGAGCCCACAAAAATTCTTCAAAGTCCAGAGGATACATTTTTAAATGCCGTTCCTCAGAAGGTATCAAAATATCCTTTACGTTCTTTTTAATAGTCATCAATGAGCCAGTTTCAAGATAATCATATCTGCCATCTGCGACCAAATATTTTATCGCAGCTCTTGCTTTTGGAAATAACTGTACCTCATCAAATATAATCAATGATTCTCGCTCATACAGTTTAACATTATAGTAAGCTGATAAATAGATAAAAAGGGTATCAAGGTCATTCAAATAATTTACAAATAAATTTTTTACATCATCGCTTGCTCGGTTAAAATCTATTAAAATATAAGACTTATATTCACTTTGCGCAAATTTTTCTGCAATATAACTTTTACCAACACGTCTTGCGCCATCAATAAGTAGAGCAGTTTTTCCTGCCCAATCTTGTTTCCATTTTAAAATATCATCATAAATTTTTCTTTTCATCAAACTCACCTCGCTAGTTCTACAATATGGGACAGAGAGAAAACTAAATTGCAACTTTTTCACAAGCTCATTTTAACACATAATCAAGATTTTTTACAGCTTTATATTACACGTTATTGACATTTTTATGGTGCTTTTAGCTTTTTTCTCACTTTTTTGTTGCTCCGCTGATAATATACAAGCGGGATTGCAGTCCTTTACCTTTGCAATCTCTACTACTTGGAATGTACCAAGATTAAAGGACACCAAAAGTTTGCAAAAAAGCTCTGCTTAATTGCGTTTAGAGTATTCTAGCAAATTTCCATTGGTCAAGAATAATATATAATATTTGTAATAAAATAAAATATTTTTCAAAGGAATGTATTATAATGAAATTAAATGCAAGCAAAGAAACTATCAAAGAATTAACAATGATGCTAATGTATCTTACACGATTTAGTGAACATAATAAATTTCTTGATGAAGAACATTTTTATGCCTGGAAAGGTTACAATTTCGATGTATTAAACCAGTTATACATCAAGGAGATCACCCCAGCCGTACTAAAAAAGTATTTCTTACTCCGGACGGACAAAAATATGCCAAAGAATTACTGACAAAATATAGTATAAAGAGCTAAAAATAAAATTTCTGATAAGCGAATCTCTTACTTTCGCATTTAAATATAACTACTTTCAAATAAGAATAAATAATTTTAACAACAGATATGCTCCCTTTATGGAAAACAGCCAAAATAATTAAGCTGTTCATTTCCCAAAGGGAGCATTTTTTATTTTTCCTACCGCTTTTCTCCGGTTCATTTTAGCAGTTCGCCTGCTACTCCGGCAAGGATATAACAAAGCGGCATTACCGTCCTTTGCCTTCGCAGGCTGCACTGCTTTAAAATGCCTGCGAAAAGCGGTAAAAAAACAATCGCAGGTAACGAGAGGTTACGCTGCAAGGGTTTTAAACCCTTCCAATCCCACGGCATAACCGCCCACGCCGTAGGTGCTTGGCGTTATAGCCTATATTTTAAAAGGTAGGTAATTAAAATGACTATGATATTAGAAAGCATTAAAGATTTAAGAGATGTTCGCAATGAACACGCTGTTTATGTAAAGGACTGCAATGTTCTGTTACAACTGTACCGTGAAAGCATTGCTGTTATCGACCTTGATAATGCAATGAAGCCAGGTAAAACCTGCAAAAAATACAGTTTCAGCTTTGATGGCGCCGACAACGGTTATTGCGGTTTATACCAATTTCTTGATGACCTGTCTTTTAGCGAATTTGCTGGAGGCTGCCGCAAAGGCAACTATGCCAGAAACAGCGATAGGCTTTATTTATGGGGCATCAGTTACCACGAAGCGGAACTGAAAGCCTGCCGTGTTATAAGCCCTTTTGCCAGAATAAAAAACAGGATTTTACGGGTAAAATTAACGGCGCAAAACTTGCAAAGGCAGAAAGGTTACAAACCTTTTAAAATTTGCCGATGAACTTCTTAACCAAACCACCTGCTTTTCTGCAAACCGTACTGATAATCCGAAGGTAATCGCCTGCGGCTGGGGCACCTGGGACTGCTACGAAGCAGTTTTAGCATAAAAAATAATACACCCACCCGGCAGGGCAAACCTGCCGGGCTGAAGGAGGAAAAAACAATGGGCTGGACTTATACAAATTACTGTTATTATGACTGTGCAAAGCCAAAAACAATAAAAGAAAAAAAGAATTTAGTTGCCAAAGAAGTAAAATCGTGGTACAATGGCGAGGCTGTCATTCTCCATGACCACCTGGCTGCCGACCCCTATATTGGAAAAAAAGGCGGTTACGTTTATTATTGCAGTCTGGAAAAACCTGACAAAACACGCATAATTTTAGTGAATCTTGTTATCTTCGACAAGGATGAATGGGGCTACAAAGATATGAGCGAAGATATGGGGCCTGGTTATCACGATTGCCCAATTGTTATTTTAAAAGACGTCCCCTGTCCTGATGATAAGTACGCCATAGAATGGCGCAAAAGCGTGATGGAGCGGCATTACAATCAAATTGCCAAAAAAGCAGCCATTAAAAACCTTCACCCCGGCGATACGGTGGAATTTATAAACTGCAACTACGGCGGACAGAAAAAATTTACAGTCGCCTATAATGACGGCAAAAAAGTTTACTTTATGGGCGACCACGGCAAAGTAAACCTAATTGGCTGGAAGAAAACTGAATTTAAAATTTTGAAAGCGAACTGACAAAAATAATCGGGCTGCCGTTATTACGGCAGTCTGATATATACATATAAATTAGTTGGGAGTGTGAGTTGTGAAATATACAATAAAAATTGGCTGCGGACACATTGAAGAAAGGGAACTTCATGGCAGCAGCAGGTATATAGAAGATACAATCAAATTTTTAAAAACATCAATTTGCGGAAAATGCTATATGAAGGAACAGTTAAAAAACCATTTAGCTGCCGGATATAAGGAAGTAAGAGTATCTTACCATGATTATAAATATCGCTATTCGGGTTTGCCATATTTGCCGGAGAGTTATAATGCGGCAGACAGAACCATTGTTGTATGTATGCCGCCGGAAATAGCAGACCGCGCTGCCGAGCGCAAAGCACAACAGGAAAAAAATAGGCAGAAACGAGAAGTCAAGAAGCCGCTGACTGAACAAGAAAAAGCGGAACGTCTAGCTGCTTGGTCAGCTGCCATGCACGCAGCCAAAGCGGCAAAACACAAAAGCCAGGAACCAATAAAACCAAAAAAAACAAAGGTGCGGCAAGAGCCTTTAAAGGTTTTGCCACCTGAAGCATTGCTGTTTTTAAAAAAACTGGCATTTGAGTTCAATAAAAAATACAATGTAGCCTGTACGGAACTGGCTAAACGTGACGTGCGCAGCACTTTTAACAGATTGCACCTTTTTTATAGCAGCTACGGCAAAAAAGAATGGGAACAGCTTGTTGCCAATAATGATATCGCCAATTTGTCCGCGCCTAAAATAGTGCAGCTGGCTCAGCATTATTATGATAATACACCCAAAGACGAATATGGTTGCGTAAGAAGATATTAACATTTTATAGATAGGCACTTAATTATGAAAACATAATTAAGTGCCTTTTATTCAACTGGAGCCGCTATATAAGCATGCTTGTTGGGCGGTCAAAAATAACAGGCCAATATAAATAAGCAAAACAACCGTGCTTAACCCGATTATTTTTTTGCTTTACTTAAGTTATCATTAATTTGAAAGAGCCTCCCCTGTCCGTAACGCTCCAGCGTTGTTTCAAAACTTTCAGCCTGCATAGGTTTGATTTTTATCTTTTTATCTTTGATTTTTTTCAATATTATGTTCTCTCTCCCAATCATCTATTTTACGATAATATGTATATCAACATATACTGTATTTTATATGCTGATACAGCTATTGCCTCATTCACATACAGACAGTAGCATTTAAATATTTAAATGCTTCTAAAAACTTACTTAAATGAATGCTCGTTTTCGTCAGAATAGTTCATAACGATGCTTGTTAAATCGAATTTATTAATTATACCAAAATTTTTAAAAAGTTTCTATCTGTTATCCTAAATAAGTCATATATGGCCTTCTCATTCCTGCGCATAGTCCCGAATCACCAAATGTAGTTTTTTATAAAGTAGTTTTCAAAAATAGCCTTATCATTAATTTGCAATACGATAAATTTTACCAAATAGCCTATAAAGTAAATTTATAATCTAATCTTCATTAAACTCTACCTTCTAAAAGGATTTTTTAAACTGATATAGAAGTTTATATACATATAATATGATGATAAAGGAGGTTCGAAATTATGGACAGACCAAAAGAAAATGGCATTATGAAAATAGGTTCAACACTAACGCGGTTATCTATGAAGTACATGCCTGACCCTAGTATTTTTGCAGTGGTACTTACTTTTATTGCATTCTTGCTTGGTGTATTTGTTGCAAATGTTTCACCAATGCAGATGGTAGTAAACTGGTATAAGGGTTTTTGGAGCCTGCTTTCCTTTGCAATGCAGATGGCTTTAATTATCATTACCGGTTCTGCTGTTGCCGATGCGCCCTTTACCAAACGCAAAATTCAGCAGCTTGCAGGCAGCGTTAAAAGTGCTAAACAGGCTGCCTGGCTGGTAACTTTTGTGTCGGTATTGGTTTCTTATATTCATTGGGGTTTAAGCTTAATCGTTGGCGCTTTACTTGCTAAAGAACTCGCCAAAGAACTGCGTATTAAAAAAATACCGTTTGAATATGGGCTTATTGCTGCCGGTGCGTATGTTGGCCAGATGACCTGGCACGGAATGTTTTCCGCGTCTATCGGTCTTTAATTGCTACGCCCGGACATTTTCTTGAGGATAAAATCGGCATTATATCCATGTACGATTATATGTTTAATCCGATGAATATTGCTGTAACTATTGCTCTGTTAATTTTCCCGCCTTTATTTGCTTCCATGCTTCATCCGAATCCGGACCATGTTACACCGCTTACAGAAGAAAGCATCAAAGCCATTGAGTTAGAAACTGATTCTACCGCAGTTTTACCTAAAAATCCTACTGTAGGCGACCGTTTGAATAACAGTAAAATTGTTGCCGGTGCACTTGGCGTTTTAGGCTTTGTTTATATTTTCTACCATTTCTATAATTTTGGTTTTAACCTTGATATTAACCTGGTTAACGCTATCTTCCTGTTTGCCGGTATTTTAATGCACAAAACAATGGCCAGCTATTTAAAATCTGTTAAAGCAGCCACGGGCGGCGTTTCCGGCATTGTTTTCCAGTTCCCATTATATGCAGGTATCATGGGCATGATTCAATATTCCGGCCTTGTTGATATTCTTTCCAAAGCAATGGTATCAATAAGCACGCCTGGCACTTTTTACCTGTACACTTTCTTAAGTGCTTCACTGGTCAACATGTTTGTACCTTCCGGCGGCGGCCAATGGGTTGTTCAGGGCCCGATTGCGATTGATTCGGCAATGATGATGGATGCCAATATTATTAAAACCTGCCTTGCTGTAGCTTACGGCAACACCTGGACCAACATGGCGCAGCCGTTCTGGGCTATTGCTCTTTTGGGCGTTACCGGCTTGCAGGCGCGTGATATTATGGGCTATTCGATGGCAATTATGCTTATGAGCGGTTTAATTTTTATCCTTGCTGTAACTTTCTTACCGGTGTAAAGGAGGGATTTTCATGAAGGAATGGACTATTAGCGCTGTACATGATGCAATGGCTAAAGGCGAGCTTACCTGTTTACAGCTGGTACAGTATTATCTGGAACGTATAAAAAAATATGATGATAAGCTGCACAGCATTATTTTAATTAATCCCAATGCCGAAAAAGAAGCGGCAGCCCTTGATGAAAAGTTTAAAAAAGAAGGTTTTACCGGTCCTTTGCACGGTATCCCTGTTGTTTTAAAGGATAATGTCGAAACTGATGATATGCCAACAACAGCAGGTTCTATTGCTCTCAAGGGATTTGAAGCACATCGTAACGCTTTTATTGTAAATCGTTTAAAAGCAGCAGGCGCTTTGATTTTAGTAAAAGCTAATCTGCATGAATTTGCTATTTGGGGCGAAACTGTAAGTTCAATTTTAGGCCCGACTTATAATCCTTATGATTTAACTAGAACGCCCGGCGGTTCTTCTGGTGGTACTGGCGCAGCAATTGCAGCTGATTTTGGTATTATAGGCATTGGTACTGACACGATAAACTCTGTCCGTTCACCGTCTTCTGCAAATAATCTTGTCGGTATTCGTCCGACTATTGGTATGGTAAGCCGCGGCGGAATTGTCCCGTATTCCCTGACTCAGGACACGGCCGGACCGTTATGCCGTACCGTTGAAGACGCAGCACGTACTTTAAGTGTAATAGCCGGTTATGATAAAGATGATGAAATAACAGCATGGTCTTACGGCAAAGAACAAAAATTTGAGGAAGGTCTGGAATGCGGAACCTTAAAAGGAAAACGTATTGGTATCCTGCGCAGCTTCTTCGGTAAAGAAGAAGTTAACAAACCGGTTAATGAAGTAATGGATAAAGCACTGGCAATCTTACAGGAAGCTGGTGCAGTACTGGTAGAAATTACGGAAAATATTGATTCTGCCTGGCTGACAAGCGAAGTAAGTGTGCATCTGGATGATTTTAATGACCATTTGACGCAGTATTTACAAAGCTTCCCTGCGGATAAAATTCCAGTACATTCTTTAAAAGAAATTTATGACAGCGGCAAATATCATCCGGTTGACAAAGGCAATATGGAAGATGCATTAAAACTTTCTACCCATTCTGCACACTACAATGAAAAATTATTAAGACAACAAACTGTAAAAAATAAAATTGTAAAACTTATTGCAGATAATCAACTTGATTGCATTGCTTATCCGCATCAGCAGCAGCTTGTCTGCAAAATCGGCGATTCACAGAAACAACGCAACGGCGTGCTCTGCTCCGTAACGGGCTTCCCTTCAGTAGTAGTTCCGGCAGGTTTTACTGCTGCAAGTGATACTGCACCTATTGGTGTACCGGTAGGCATGGAATTTATCGGTGAGCCTTGGTCTGAAAAACGCTTATTACTGCTTGCACATGCTTATGAAAAAGCAGCCAATATGAGAAAACCTCCGGTACTGTAAAACTGAATAAAAATGTATAAGACATATTAAAAATACGTCAGATTTAATAAGTCCCTTCATTAACTACATAACAACAATGAAGGGATTTATTTATTTTTTATATATTTCTAAATATATTGAACAAAACTATATAAAAAAAGAGCGGCATATGCCGCCCTGAAAAGAGTATATATGATGAAAAGTCGGAGTCAGATTAGAATGTAAAAACAACCTCAGACCAGATTGCCTGGTTATCGGTATCGCCTTCACGGCTTTCAAAGTCGGAGTACTTAACGCCTGCCACAATGTTTTTAGCGAGAGTTACGTTAGCACCGATATCAAATCCTTCATAGCCGTCACCGCTGGTTACTTTGCCTGCTTTGTCTACTGCCCAGTTTGCATCTGCCGGATATGCTGCATAGCCGCCGGAGAAGATGGTCGGGTTGAGATAGGTTGCAAGCGGACGGTCGCTGTAGTTTGCGTAAACGCCCCAGCTGCCCGGTTTGGATGCTTTAGCACCGCGATAAGACAGGCCTACAAGGTAGCCGCTGTCATCGCCGTCAATTACATCGCTGTCACCGTAGAAGTAAGAGCCTTTTAATGTCAAATCTTTTGCGATTTCACCGGAAAGGGCAAATTCGTAAATATCGTTTTCACGCCAGTTATCAGTGTTGTAATAACGGATAGCAGCGTCCATCAGTTCCCAGTTAGCTTCTACGCCGGCAACATATACGCGGTCGCCGTCATCGAGCATATCATGTTCTACCCATTCAGGCTCGGTTTTGCCTTCAGGAGTTTCCCATTTTTCATATACGCCGTTTACATAATCATCGTTGGATGCTTTCATAGCCCAGCCGAAAACTTTAATCTGGTCGCCATAGGAAAGTTTAACGCCGTCACCGCGGTTATCAAGTACGTCACCTTTGGTGAAGTCCATGCGACCTGCATCAACTTTAACACCACCAATCGGGCCGGAAACGAAAGCCCAATTCAGGGAAACGTCATCATCGCCTGCTGCGCCTTTTTCACCTGCGTAATACTGGCTGTTTTCCAGACGGCCGGTGTAGCTCCAGTCCTCATTTACAGTACCGTTTACAAACAAACGGGTACGCAGACGGCCTTCGCTGCCGCCTTCGTCAGCGTCGAGGTAGGATGCGCGAATCTGGCCAGTAATTTTTACGTTATCGGATTTCTTTTCGAGGTTGGCAACGCGAACGCCAAGGCTGTCCAGTTCGTCAGCAAATTCAGCTGCCAGTTTATCAACGTTAGCGCCTTTTGCCATTGCTTTTGCTACAATCTGAGCCATTTCATAACGGGTCATCAATTTATCGCCACCATAGGTGCCGTCAGGATAACCGTCTACTACACCAGCCGCAGCAAGTTTATTTACTGCGTCATAAGCCCAATGTCCGGCAGGAACGTCGCTGAACGGGTTAGCTGCATAAGCAGATGCAGTTACGCCGAGTGCCATAGCCGTTGCCAATACTAAAGATTTTTTCATTTTGATTTCCTCCTTTGGAAACTCAATATATTTTATAAAGTGCGGAGGAAAATATTATTATTTCAAATAAAACTTTTGGTGCGAGTCTCCTGGTTTCCTCTACCTGTTTTACAATCCGTATTAATATATACACCGCACAATATAAGCATAGTTGAGGCTTTGCTCTGAGGTAGCAAAGCCTACGGAGAAGGTAAACCTGCAAAACAAAAAAACTCCAAATATTACGGGATAGGTGATAAGCGTAATATTAAAAGGGACGGAGTAAAAAATCTTTTTTACCTTCTTTAAAATTAATTATATAAACCATTGAAAAAGGGAGCAATTCAAATACCTAATAGCTGTGCTTATAGGCAAATAGCAGCTATTAGTTTAACTAATAGCTGCTATTTGACAGTTCATTTTGAATTTACTATAAGAGAAATAGTAGGCTGGCTCATTTTAAAAACATTTGCCAGGAAAAGCTGCGAAAACCCATGTTCTTTATAGAGCCGGAATATCTCAGCATCTCTGCCCTGGCGTGTGCTAAATTCATGGATTGAAATTTCTTCAAATTTCATACAAAATCCATAATCGTACAAAATAAAAATCCTGCGGCGCATATCATTTGTAATAATACTTATCTCTGCTGCTTTGCATACGTTATTACCTTTATAAGAACGATTAAAAAATTCAATCTTATTTTCAGATATTATTTTATAAAGTTCTTCCGGAATAACCGCAACATCAAAATTATTAATGAAATCTTCCATGTAAGAATTATGCTTATCCATAAAAGCCTGCCTTAAAACGGGATATTATCCATATCCGGCATAGGAACGCCCTCGAAAGGATTTTCAAATTCTTCATCAAATTTTTGCTGCGGGGAAGGATTGCTGTACATATATTCAAAATGCCTGCCTACAAGTTCAGTAACCCAGCGTGTAACATTTTGCTTATCAACATAAGAACGGGTTTGCAAACGTCCTTCTACAAGTATTTTTTTACCTTTAGAAAGATTGTTGCCTGCGACCTCGGCAGAATTGCTCCATAAAACAACGGGAATAAAATCAGCTTCATATTGCCCGTCAGCATTTTTAAATTCTCTTTGTACAGCAAGAGTAAACTGGCAAACTACTTTACCTGAAGGCGTATAACGTACTGTCGGGTCCTTGGAAAGTCGTCCGGTAACTGCTATTTTATTCATAATTATTTACCACCCTTCTTTTTTAATACTGGCAAACCATTTTTGCCGCTTTCAAATGTCGCTTTACAATCAGGATAATTATTGCATCCGTAAAAATCACCATTTTTACCGCTACGTTTAATAAGATAGCCTTTTTTACAATCCGGGCAGAGAACAATAACGGGTTTACCTTTAACATCCGAAAAAGCAGCTTTACATCCGGAGTTTCGATATTCACTACATGACCAAAAATCTCCGTTCTTACCGTGCCGTTTTTGCAGCAGGCCTTTAGCACAAACCGGGCATTTTTTCAATTACAGGCGTGCCTTTATAATCTTTGAACGTTGCATTACAGCCATTTTTATAATTGCCGCAGCTCCAAAATTTACCATATTTTCCTTCGTGCGGAAAGAGTTTACCAACACCGCAAACCGGGCAGGTCAAGTAATCATTATTTTTAGGAACGGCCGTAAACCTGCTTTCAAGATTTATAATTCTTCGGATATATTCTTCCTGGCCGTGCATATAATCATCAAGCGACAACGAGCCGGCGTCGATTTTATCCAAATCTATTTCCATAAGTGCTGTCATATCCGGATAGGTAACTTCATCCGGCAAGCAGGCCAGGAGCTCTTTCACGCTATCAGAAACATACAGCTCCTGCTTTTTCTTTGATGGCTTTTCAATAAGCATGCCGCTGTCAAGCAGTTGCTTAATAATAGTGCTGCGTGTTGCTTCCGTACCAATGCCTTTAATGTTTTTTACAGTTTCACGAAGTTCCGGATTTTTTACATACTTATGAGCATTTGTTAATGCGGCAATCAATGTGCTTTGAGTAAAACGTACTGGCGGTACGGTATTTTTTTCAACAATGCTTGCCATAGTAAGCGAAACCGCATCACCTTCGTGCAATACAGGCAGCTGCTTGGCATCATCATCTTTTTTATCTGCGGTGCTTTCGGTAACGGCCGCTTTCCAGCCTTCTTTTATAATAACTTTGCCGCGGGCTGAAAAAGTTTCACCTTCGCACTCGATAACGGCCGTAGTCTGCTCAAATTCCTGCGCAGGATAAAACTGCAAAACATAACGTTCAGCAATCATGCTGTATAATTTACATTCATCTTCCGGCAAAGAATTTAAGTCAATTTTTTCCATGGTCGGGATTATAGCGTGGTGAGCCGAAACCTTATCTGTATTAAAGGCTTTGCTTTTAAGTGCCGCATCCGCACCGTCAACATATTTTTTTAAATTTTCGCTGCCGGTCAGCTTTAAATTTCCTAATATCACGGCAGCATCATTTAACTGGCTTTCGGGCAGATAATTACTGTCACTACGAGGATAGGTGGTTAGCTTTTTTTCATAAAGAGTCTGAGCCAATTCTAATGTTTTGGATGGACTGAAACCATAAGCAGGCTCGGCTGCACGTTGAAGCGTGGAAAGACTGAACGGCAAAGGCGGAGCTGCTGTGCCTTTTTCTGTTTCAACGGATTTTACGATACCTGTTTTGCCGGTAATTTTCTGCACGCAGGCGCGGGCCGGGATAACATCAAGCAAACGTCCTTCTTCGTCCAAGCCCTCTGTGTTTTCAGGTATTTGCCACATTGCCTCAAAAGGTAATGACGTAGAGAGCCGGAACAGACCGCGCACGTTATAATACTTAACAGATTTGAAATTATCAATTTCATCATTCCTGCGTGCCACAATTGCGAGCATTGGTACTTTAACACGGCCGACTTTAATTGTTGTGCCGGCGTCAAGCGTATATTTACGGCTTGCGTTTATGCCAAAAAGCCAATCGGTTCGCTCACGGCCTAAAGCAGCAAGATAAGTATTATGGGCTGTGCTGTTATCTATCATATTATCAAAAGCACGGCTGATGGTAGTTTCATCCATAGCATTAATATAAAGCCGCTTTACTGGCAGGGCATTTCCGGCAAGTTCCAATACTTCATCTACTAAAAGCTGACCTTCACGGTCAGGGTCACCAACATTTACTACTTCGTCAACTTCCTTCAGAAGCTGCGTAACCGTTTTATATATTTTTGGATAATTGCCATTTGGCTTAACGAATTTCTCCCAATGCTTTGGAATGATTGGCAAAGAAGCATAAGTATACTTTTTTAAATCAGGGTCATAGTCCTCCGGCATTTTCTGCGCAAGGATGTGTCCTTGAAGCCAGACAACATAATCATTACCTGCTTGAAAATAACCGTCTTTTTTGTTAGGATTGCCTAAAAATCCGGCAACAGCTTCAGCAAGTGACGGTTTTTCACAAATAAAAAGACGTTTCATAGGCAAAATCCTTTCAGACCTTCAAATTTGCGTTTTAAGCGGTTTTTTAACAGTTTATATCCAAATATAAGCACTGCTAAAATTAAAACGCCTGAAGGGGCAAAATTTTTAAGAAAAATAAGCAGCTGTAATTAAAACAGCTGCTTATTTAAGTTTAAAAGATATTATTTGCTTAAGCAGCCTTTTCTGCTTTTAATTCCATAACCATGGCTTTAAGTTCTTCAAGTTCTGTCTGCATTTTTGCATTGTTTTCAGCCATTACTGCGTTTGCTGCCGTCAACTGTACAATCTGTTCCTGCATTTTTTTCTTACTGCTGCGGCTTACTGCATTCGGGCCATCAAGCGCAAAGCTGACACCGAGAGTTGCCATGTTTTCACGATTACCAAATGTTCCGCCCAAATTAAACATTGTACGGTCATCAGGACGATAGAACATACCGAGAGCCATAGCGCTGGCACCTTGGTAGCTGCCTACTGCTGCCGCAAAATTAAGTTTCTGGTCCTCGTCAAAATCAAGCGGATGCAGGCCTGCAAGTGCTGCGGCATTAGCACCGGCCGTATCAATGCGGCCATCCAAACGGCTGATTTCACCGGTTAAGGACTTACCGCCATTGAAGATTAAATCCGGAGCATACAGGTTGCCGTCAAAATGGCCTTCACCACCAACATAAAGGTCATGGTCAATAGTTGTATTGCCGGTTACATGCAGATTAGATTCAGCACCCGGAACGCCAGGCACGCCAATTACGGTATCACCGGCAATATACATATTGCCGGGACGGTCTACAACACCATCACCGTTACTATCAGCACCATCAAAACCAACGAAGGTGTCACCACCTAAATTAGCATTGCCGGTTACATCCAAATCAGAACGGTCTACAACGGCACCATTATCATCACGGCTGCCAACCTGCGTATCTCCGGTAAGGTGAGAATCACCAGCAACATCAAGATTGCCGGGACGGTCAGGAGTACCGTCTCCATCTTCATCTACACCATCATGACCGATATTAACATCTCCACCAAAATTGCCATTGCCAGTTACATCTAAATCAGAACTATCAGTAGCATTACCGTTTTCATCACGGTTACCAATGGATACATTACCATCAAAATGGCCATTACCTTCAACGAAGGAGTCACCTTTAACGGTTTCATTGCCGTCTACGGTTTCATTGCCACCAATATGAGAGTCACTAGTTACGTCCTGGTTGCCTTCAACGAAAGAGTCACCTTTAACGGTTTCATTGCCGTCTACGGTTTCATTGCCACCAATGTGGCTGTCACCAGTTACGTCCTGGTTGCCTTCAACGAAGGAGTCACCTTTAACGGTTTCATTGCCGTCTACGGTTTCGTTGCCACCAATGTGAGAGTCACCAGTTACGTCCTGGTTGCCTTCAACGAAGGAGTCACCTTTAACGGTTTCATTGCCGTCTACGGTTTCGTTGCCACCAATATGAGAGTCACCAGTTACGTCCTGGTTGCCTTCAACGAAGGAGTCACCTTTAACGGTTTCATTGCCGTCTACGGTTTCATTGCCACCAATGTGGCTGTCACCAGTTACGTCCTGGTTGCCTTCAACGAAAGAATCACCTTTAACAGTTTCGTTACCGTCTACGGTTTCGTTGCCACCAATATGAGAGTCACCAGTTACGTCCTGGTTGCCTTCAACGAAAGAATCACCTTTAACAGTTTCGTTACCGTCTACGGTTTCGTTGCCATTAATATTGCTATCTCCTGCAACATTAAGGTCGCCAGGGCGGTCAGGAGTACCATCTCCATTATCATCAGCGCCATCAAAGCCGACATTCATATCGCCATCTACATTACCATCTCCACCAACATTCAAATCACCTTCAATATTACCATCACCTTTTGTGGTGCTATCGCCGGTAGTGGTAGAATCACCATTTACAGTTTGGCCGCCCGTGACGGTCTGCCCACCATTCACAGTCTGCTCGCCCTCAACGGTTTGGTCCCCTGTAATATCCTGGCTGCCATTTACGGTCTGGTCGCCCTGGACGTTAGAAATTAAATCTTTAATTTCATCTTCGGTAATGCCACCAGTCGTACTTAAAACAGTTTCAGCATCACCAAGTTTTATTACAGCATTATCCGGCTGATGACCACTTTCAGTTTCACGTTCAATCAAATACACCTGACCGCCTTCAAGGGTATATCCCCAAAATTGCGTATCGGTAGGGGAATAATAAAGATAACGGTTTTCAACAATGCCATCACGTATTTCACTACGAAGGCCAATAGTGAACTGCTGGCTGAAATCAAGATTTTCTACCAAACTTGGCCAATCATAATAACCACTAAAGTCACCGCCAGAAGGCAAGGCAAATCCTTCATTATACACCGGACCACTAAACAAAGGCGGATAAGAAGTAGCTTCTACATTACCGGAGATGCCAAATGCCATAATACTTGCATATACAACAGCATTTAATTTTTTATTTTTCATTTTTTTCAGCAGACTCATAAAAAGCGCTCCTTTTGACTACTTTTCAACAATAACCTGTTCCATCAAATCGGCTGTATTTCTTAATGCTGCTACCAGTTTTTCTGCCGGACTTTGTACTTTTTCGGGGTCAGTAGTAAGTTCGTTTACACTGCACTTTAATATTCCTGCGGCACAACGCTGAAAATCTTTGTTTACCATTCTTTCGCCGCGTTCAATTTTGGATACAGCGTCAGTACTTAATTTAATGCCAGCAGCAGTCATCTTATCAGCAAACTGCTTTTGAGTTAGCCTTTGACGGACACGGGCTATTTTTAAATTAAAACCAAAAATCAAACTTTCATCCATCCGTATTACCTCCAGAGATATAGCGGGTCCTCGTATTCTCCTTGATGCCACCATTCAAGATGCAGATGCGGACCGGTGGAAAATCCGGTAGACCCGACATAACCTATCACATCACCACCTTCGACCCAGGTATCATATACAGCTGTTATTTCACTTAGATGTGCATACAAAGTATTATCTCCACCTTCGTGGGCTAAAATAACACAGTTGCCATAACCCCCGTATTCAGCTGCATATATTACCCTGCCCGGCAGCATAGCTCCTACTGGCGTCCCATATTCATAGGCTATATCAATACCGGAATGAAATTCTTCTTCTCCGGTTATCGGATTTTCACGCCAACCAAACGGGGACGTTATTTCGGCCGCTGCTGCGGGCAATGTAATAAACAGAAATATATTAAAAGCAAGAAATGCTTTTAAAACATTTTTAAGAGTCATCTGCCCTTTTCAGCGTCCTTTGCTTTTGCCATGGCTTTGGCAACAGCAGGAGTTTTAGCTGCGGCCTCAACTGTTTTATCAGCACGGGCATAATCCCTGCCGACAGGAGAGTGTTCAGTAATAGCATCAACAACAGATTGTTTTTCAAAACCCTGCTTCAGCATTTCTTTGGCAATTTTATTATCGTCAATTTTGCTGAAATCACCTGTTTTCGCATACTGCTTATTAGCAAGTTCCAGGTATTTATCGTAAGCATCAGAGTTTGCTTCTTTGGAAACAAATTCCGCAATTTTATTTTCACGGACTTTTAATTCAATCTGCTGGGCAGCTTCAGCGCGCGTGGCATTTTTTGGTAACTCAATGCCAAGTGCTTCAGCTTTTTTTACTTGCTTTTCAGTAACCGCGTTTTCTATCTGCTTCTGCTTTTTGATAATGTCATAGGCTTCACCCTTTGTAATTTCTTTGCCATATTTAATTTGCATTTTATCCAGCATATCAAGCTGGTATTCAGTAGCAGGCTGTGAACGTAATTCTGTAAGCTGCAAAGTATGTTTTCCAATTAAATATCCTGCACGGCCATAACAGATTTTATCTTTATCGTATTCAATTTTATTTGCGTTAAGGTATTTAATCTGTTTTTCAGTTGCAGGGCTCAAATAAATCTGGGCCCTTGCTTCAGCGCGAGTAATATTTTCAGATGGCTGGATACCATGAGCCTTTAACGCGGCAATCTGCTTATCCGTAGCAGGCGAATTATCCCTTGCTTCAAATTCACGCATTTTTTGCTCTATCAGTTTAGAAGCTCCATTTATCGTAATTTCTGCCGGATAACTTATTTTCAGCTTATCCATGTAATCCATCTGCTCAACAGTTGCATGCAGCTGCCCGATTATTTTTGAAGCCTCACCTACTGTGATATTGTCTGCAAATTTACAGTTATTAGCAGCAAGCGTTTCTTTCTGCTCACTTGTTGCAGGAGCGTTGATTTTTTCAAAATATGCACTACGTTTAGCAACACGCTCTTTGATAATACGATCAGCTTCGCCTTTGGTAATGTCATCTTCAAATTTTGCGCCAAGACTTACAAGAAAGCCTTTTTGCGGATCACTTGCCGGCATTAAAGCTGATTTTTCATCTTTAGCCATATTTTCCAACTCCTTATTTTCAGGTTTTAAAATGACTTCTGAATATACTGCATTAAAAGTTTTGCCTTCAAAACTTACATCACCAAAACGGATATTTTCATATCTTGCAAGCACGCCGGTTTCTTTCAGTGCCTTATATTCCTCAAAATCTGCCCTGTCCAGTTCTTCCCTTTTAAGCATGGATTCTGCGCTGTACGCAAATTCACGGCCGGAAACAAAATGCAATAAGTGCGGGTTACTGCTTACGTATTCCAATGTATTATCGGAATTATCATATAAACCGTTATTGCCGTAATATTCCCTGTCACCTATATAGATTTTGTCATTAATGATGAAAACGTCTTTGCCGCGCAGCGGTATAGTTTCCGCGAGTTGCACCGTTACAATATCCTGCGGCAAGGTATTTTCTTTACTTCTCCGTTCTTCCGGAGTCATACGCATTAATACCTGTTCATCATTTATGCTTTCAGCCGCGGGCTGCTTAACCTGCGGTTCAATGCCCTGCTCTTTAAGTTGCAGGTATTCTTTTTCCCGCTCATACAGGTAATTACAGATTTTTTCAGCATCAGCAGCTGCCCTGAAAATTTCGTTATAATCATTTTTCAGTGCAGATACCCAGCTTTTAACATAAGCTGCGTGCTGTTCATCACTGCCTGTTGTAGCTATGCCAAGTTCACCGCATAAAAACGTTGATGCAAGTTCAGCACGTAATTCTTCCCTCGCGTAGCCTTCACTTCCAAACTGACCGCCAAATTCACGGTTAAGCCTGGTTGGATGGCCGGTGCTGTGGCCAACTTCATGCAGGAGCGTAGAATAATAGGCATCCACTGTTGCAAAACTTTCACGGGGCGGCAGGCATATAAAGTCACCACCGGGACTGTAAAAGGCACTGCCGTCTGTATTATGTGTTACCGGAACACCATTTGCGGCTATGATATTTTCAGCACGCTCTACCGGCGACCATTTCTGCGCTTGGCGTCTCAGTTTCGGTAAACCGGTGCATTGGTCAGCGTTGAAAACGGCAGCCCTGTACACTTTAGGATGCTCCAAAGGAACTTTTTCTTTCTCGCCGGTCTCAGGATTTTCAACCTCATTTTCCCATTGCCAATACTCAACAATTTGTGCTTTTTCACCTTTATTGACATGGCCGCCGAGTTTATTAACCTGTTTAAAAGTAAGCCAGCGCGGGTCCTCATAGCCTTTATCTATGGCAGTACACCAAAGCATTAACGCGTTTACACCATGATAAGGCCGTCCGTTAAAATTATGCGGCCGGTTCATTGCAGCGATACCGGCGTCCCATGGTTTTTGCCAGGGCGCAGTACCGCTTTCCAACATCCCTATAAGGCGTTCCGTTACAGCTTTTCTGTACTCACTTGTCTGCATAGCCTGTAATGTCTACTCCCATCTCTATAAGCTGCATAATTTCCTGGTCATCCAAAACATCTTCCAGTTCCAGCGCATCCTCGCGGAATGCGCCCATTGCTATTGCTTCCTCACGGGTAAATTCTTCACTCTGAATCATTTTTTAGACCACCTTTTTTTAGGCTTTTGCGCTGCATGCGCGGCGTCAACCATTGCTTTAAAAGCCTTGCCGGCTTTAAAAGCAGGTACAGTAGCAGCCGGAATTTTTATTTCCTCGCCGGTTGCCGGGTTATGGCCGGTACGTTCACTGCGCTTACGGCTATCAAATGTACCGAAGCCGATAAGCTGAACTTTATCTCCGGCTGCCACGGCGCTTATTACCGTTTCCGTAAATGCCTTGATAACATTGTTGGCGTCCTTTTGCGTCAGGCCGCATTTTTCACACATATTACGAACAAATTCTTCCTTAGTCATACAAATCAGCTCCTTTAAAATTTTTAAATACACCAGCCTAATCGGCAAAAGGTTTATAAAATAGTAATGCAGCTATTTGACTTAACAAATACATATACTTCTCATATGGTTCTACATACCTTCTCCGCTTTGTAAAAGGATGCTCAACCAAACCTTCAAGTAAATTCGCATCAACATGCTTTAACAATATCAACCACGTTTTTGCATAAACAATTTTTAAATATTGTAAGTAAAAAATTAAAGCTGCTCTTATCTCCAATGTATAAATCTTTGACCTCAATTCAGCGTCAGCATATACATCAGGAACAATATCCTTAAATACAGCGTCAGCACTTAAACGGAAATTCATTATCTGATTTTCCAATTTAAAAATTATTTCTTCATCATACGGCTGTGACGAACGGCCAATAAGCCAGTCTACTTTTACTGCAAAGACATCTGCAATATTAATTAAAGTTTCATAAGACGGTGGATGTTTAGCATTTTCCAATGTACTTAAAGAACCTTTGCTCTTTAAATTAATTAACATTGCCATATCAGATAACGTTACATCATGATTTTTACGTAAAGCCTTAATTTTATCGCCAAAACGTTCCGCTTTTTCCATATCTTAATAACCGTCAGTTTTAATAACTCCAAGGCATTACCGCGTGCTCGTTTTTAATTACAACGCGGTCGCTGTTGCTGGTGGCCATAAAAATTTCATTGCAAACTCTGTCCAAAATAATGGTGTTATTGACAATTTTGTAATCAAGATTCAATAACAGGCCTGCTCGTTTTTGGAACACTACCGGGGTATGCCTTGCTGCCGCGCCGTCAGGCAATATCAGATAAGTTTTTGCGCCGTCATCAAAAACCGTTTCCGGTGTCCAGCTTTCCTTTCCGGATACTGAATAATCAAAATTTATATCCTGCACGCTTTCCACTTCCATGGAAATGCCCTGCGGGTTATATTCTTCCCTGGCTTCGCCTGGGTAAGTCCAGCTTACTACCGGGGAATAATCGCTGTCTGCAATCAGACGCAGGCTGTAATAATGGCTGTCTGTATTAATAATCATGTTCGTTACCACGCCAAGCTGGAGAGGTTTAACATAAACGTGCCAGGTTTTGTCCGCCGCAAGCCTTGTTTCTACCGACCAGCTTATTGCATCACCAATCGTAATGCCGGTAATCTGTTCGCCAGGCTTTAACTGAACATCAGATATAAAGCCCGGAGCTGCGTACACGTCATAGCTTTCGCCGCGGGCATATTCATAAAGCGCGACATTTTCATTGGCTGCATTATCTTCAAACAAATCAAGCGTAGTATCTTCTTCTACAACAATTTCCGGCTGATAAGCAGCCTGTTCCGCTTTAGGCGCAGGCTCCCAAAAATCCACATCTTCTGCCGATACAGCAACATCAGTGCTGTTATGCGCAATAGAGCCGGACTTAACCGTAATATCCGCTGAACTAATATCTACCGGCGCGCTTGCCGTGCCATCCCAATATACTGAAAACGGATTATCTTTTAACATTTCTATGACCCTTGCTTTAAAAGGGCCCGGCTCCGGCACATTTTCTGCGGCTTCGCCCGTAACAGGCAAAGCCATGAGCACCGCAAGTGCTGCCGTTATCGTACTGCGTTTTTTTCTGCTTAACAAAATTACCAACCCCCTAATCGTTATCTTTTGGCAACGGCACGCTGAATCCACCTTGCGGTGATGCTTCCGGCGGCACTGCCTGTTTGGTTTCATCTATTGCTTTTTGAAAAGCGGCTGAGGCACTTGTATGAGAAGAAGTGCTGCTGCCGCCTGAAGCCTCTCCTGCGGCAAATGAGGATGCGGTTTTAGCACTGCTTCCTCCGGCAGAGCTATTGCCTGCCGTGCTGAAAGCATTGGTACTTGTATTGCCTTGCGCGGCTGCTGATTTAGTGCTGCCCGAAGCATTTGAAGCAAAAGCAGAAGCTGTCTGCGCACTGCCTGATGCCCCACCTGTTGAACTGCCTGCACCTGCCGAGCTACCGGCACCCATACTTTGTGCCGCACCAGCGGCTGAACTGCTTGCGGCAGAACTGCCTGTACTACCACTTCCGGAAGCGGACGTTGACGCACCAGAACTGCCTGCGGCAGAACCACTTGCTCCACCACTGCCGGAAACAGACCCGCCCGCTGAACTTCCGGACGAACTGCCGCCTGATGCAGCAACGGATGCCTGGCCGCTTGCAAATGCTCCCCTTACGCCCTGTGTAGCATTGGAAGCCGCGGATTTAAAGGCAGACGCCGCAAAACCCGCGGCACCACTCATTGCACCTGCCGCGCCACCTGCGCCCGGTCCGCCTGCGGTTGAACCTGCCGTAGCTGCACCTGCAAGCGCGGCTCCTGCTCTGGCAGCACTGCTGCCCGTAGACATTGCCATACTGCCAATGCCTGCACCTGCCGAGCCACCGGCAGCAGCACCGGCAAAACCGGCAACCGCTGTTCCTGCGGCCGTACCTGCTGAAAGCGTAGGCGCTCCTGTCATCAGGCCGGCTGCCATGCCGGGTGCCTGCCAGCACAAGAGGCAAAGAGCGAAAGGCCCAAGCATCGAAGCAAGAACAGCACCAGGTTCAGGTTCATCAACTAAATTTATTGACATAGAATTTATAATTCCAGAAGATAATCCATATACCGCACCAAGCATCATCAGCTTTGTACCGTAGCTTATTACCGCGCCGATTGCCTTTTCAGCAACAAAACTCGTGTATTTAAAGCTACCCCAGGGAATGAAAATTAAAAGCAGGGCACTGGCAATATAAAACTCAACATAAGTTATGAATATCTGTAAAGCAAGAATACCAAAAGCCAACACTACACCGGCATAACCAATAACGGCCATAAGCCAGTTTAAAGGTGAAGTGGTTATTTCAAGCCAGGACATTTCACTCGCATAATCCATATATGGTTTCGCAATTTCCAACCCACTATCAATTAATAAAGACGGAGTTTTTAACACAGAAGCGTCAACACCGCCCACAGCAGTGCCTGTTATCATCAGGCTGTCGAGCAGCGCGTCACAAAGCGTTCCCCATTCACGGATTATCCAAATCCAAAAACCATAAAACAGCACCTTTCTTACCAACTGCTTTATATGGTCGGTTTCACCGATATTTAAAAGAACAGCAAGAATAAAATCCAAAAGAATTAATATCCCGTAAAGGCTTGTTGCATAGCCGGTTATAGTTCCGGATGAACCGGTTGTATAACCCGCTATGGTGGCAAGCATTGTATCTAAAATACCTGTATCCATGCCCTGTTACCTCGTAAAATGGTGAATATCGCTGCCGTCACCGGTAATTGAAACGTCCGCCTTCAAATTAGCTTCGTAATTATCCATCATAATTTCCGTTCTGCGCCTGCCGGCTTCTTCTGCTTCAATCTGACGCTTAAAATACATATTTTGTGTGCGTTGCGCATCAGAAGTTATCGCAAGCATTTTTTGCAGCTCGTTTATCTGAATGGCATTAAGCTGTGCTAATGCCTGTATGGCACCTGTTGTGCCTTCAGCGTTCTGTGCGGCTTCCACAAGCTGCGTAACAGTATCCGCGGTCTGCTGCTGTTCATCCGGGCTTGCTGCCGTGCCGGAAAGCATGCTCTGGTTGACAGCTTTATCCCAGGCTTCGCGCACCTTGTCCATCTGCCTTGCGTACTGTTCGGCACTCACGCCGTTCCAGTCCTCATAATCCGGACTGATTTCATCAAAAGCCTGCATCATGGAATTAAAATCTGTACCTATGGCATCAATGGAATTACGGATGTCATTAATGCTGGAAATACTGGAACGTATTTGCATCAGCGTTTCATCCTGATAAGCAGGATTTAATTTTGCGAGCTGTTTCAGTTCGTTCTGCACCATTTCAGCCTGATGCGCCGTCTGTTTAATAGCTTCCAGTTTTGTTGCCAGGTTTTCAGTATGATTTGTAGGGTCATACACAGTAAGCGCAAAAGCAGACTGCGCCACAGCCATTGTCCCGGCAAATGCTAAAATTAAAAGTGATTTTTTCATTTTCTTACCTCCGCGTAAATGTATTTTATAACGTATATTTACCATACACATTTTGTATGTTATAATATATACATAAGATGACGTAAAGGAGTAAAAACTATGCCAAATGCTTTACGAAAAACTATTAATATCGAATTAACACCTGCTTTATATGCTCAGTTAAAAAAACTCGCTGATGATAAAAGCATTTCCAGTATGCGCAGTTTTTGTGCTGATGCAATAACTGAAAAAATAGTTGCTTTTGAAAAATTACAAAAGGAAAACCTAATGAAACAGGCCGCCAATGACCCTGGGTTTAAAGAAAGATGCGAAGAAATCAGCAGGGATTTTGCTGCCATAGACTATCCAGGAGGTAACAATGAATGGTAAAACAATGGCAACTTTATTTTCTTAACCTAAACCCTGTTATCGGCTCTGAACAAGCTGGTGTAAGACCCTGCATTGTTATTTCTGCTGACTACACCAATAATTTGAATCAGGTTACGGTTTTACCAATAACCAGCATGAAAGAGTCTTACACAACCATCTATCCAAACGAGGCATTTCTACCAAAGGAAATTTCAAAATTACCTAAAGATTCTATTGCTCTGGCGCACCAGATACGCGCCGTTGATAAACAACGTCTCACAAACTTTGTAAGCACTTTGACTGATGAAGAATACATTCAAAAAATTAAAGAAGCAGTTAAATTTCAGTTAGATTTGTCTTGATTTATGAAACAAAGAAAACGATTAAAACAAATTAAAAAACTTAAAATAAGAAAATCCAAAATTACTTTAAATGGTATATTTGCCGGTTATACTGGCAATTACAAACCAGTTGAAATTAACTGGAGCAAACCCGTTGGTAAAGAAATTGTGTAATAATTAAAATACTTATAGAAAAGAGGACTTTACTATGAAAAAATTACTTGTACTTGCTACCCTGCTTGCTGCTTTTGCATCCTTTGGCTGCGGCAGTGATGAACCTGCTGCTGATGCACCTGCTAAAGCTCCAACTGCTACCACTAAAACTACCAAAGATGTTGTTAAAACCGAAAAATTATCAGACGGTAGCGTTGTTGAAACTACTAAAAGCGGTAGCACTATAACAACCCGCCCAGATGGTAAAAAGGTTTACAGCAGTGGAAACAGAAAAACTAAAATTGAAGCTAAACCTGGCGATACTATTCATCACTTTTCTAAATAAACCTAACAACTTTTATAGGTGTTAAAATGAACGAATTAAAGAAGAAATACATACTTTTAATTGACTGGTGGCAATCACTGAATATTTCAGATGATGCCGCGCTGGCCGAAGCCTTTAACGGCCACATTATTTCTTTTGCCTATAATTCCGGCAATATTGAAAACCCTAATGTTACCTATCACGATACCCGTGAAGTGTTCGAGCATGACGGTGTTACTTCGTACACCGGCGACCTGCGCACGCTCTTTGAAATCCGCAATGCAAAAGTTGCTATGGAATACTTTTTTAAAGCCTTCCGTGATAAGCTGCCTTTTGATGAAAACTTCATCAAAGAGTTGCAACGGCGCTTAACGCTTAATACTTATGACGAGCGCCGCTGGCAGCGCGGTGAGCGTCCCGGTGAATACAAAAAGGGCGATTATGTTACCGGCCGTAATGAAACCGGTGCAGCTGCCGAAGATGTTCCTGATGAAATGCAGGAACTTTTGGAAGATTTGCAGCAACTTCCGGCAGAGCCGGAAAAAATTTTAACGGCTGCGGCATTTTTCCACGCGAAATTTGAAAATATCCATCCATTTGCTGACGGCAATGGCAGGACTGGCCGCCTTGCCATGAACTACCTGCTCACTTTAAATAACCACCCACCACTTATCATCCACCAGGAAGATAGGAAAACCTATTTTAAAGCCCTCGAAGCGTGGGATACAGAGCAGAACCTTGCGCCGCTGAAAGCATTCCTTATGGAGCAGCTTTTAAAAACATGGGCAAAACGTATCACAAAATTAGAAAATCTATAACGCTTAAAGAAGTTTGTGCCATTAAGTGCATAAACTTCTTATTTTTTAAAGTTTATGCACTATACGTTAGCTTCCAATTATTTTAAACAATCAGGGTCATCAACAACCTTTTTAGCAATGGCAATAGCTTCCGTTGCAATGTTATGCGCCTTGGCATAACTATCAACACTACGCTCGGAAAGGTTTATCAGCTTGTCAATTATTTGCTGCTGGTCAGCAACCTGTTTTTCAAGCTCCGCAATCCTGCGTTTCTCACTTAACCCAAAAAGCGACATGATTTTTCACTTCCTTTCAAAAATTTTTATATTTAAAAATTTCATAATTTGATGGAGATTAATAAATATCAGGCTGTAAATACAGTACAGAACATTGAAAATAAATACGTAATATATGCCACCTGCATCAAAGAGTTCCCGTTCAATTACAGCATAAACAGCTAAATTGCCGGCCAGCATAAATACAATGCCAAAGCCATCATACACACGCAAATTTGATGCTGTTAAAACAAGAAAATAGATAATTCCCAAACTCACTGGATTTTCCATCAGGTCTGTCTGATGACTTTCGGCAAGATATAAAGTAAATAAAGAACAGCAAAGAGTTGCGGTTATAAAAAATTTGCTGTATTTTTCATTCAGGTAGTCAATAAGATTGCAAAAATCTTCATTTTCAGCTAAATATGCAAATCTGAAAATAAAAAATGCAGGAAAAACTGAAAAAAGCATAATACTTGAAGGAGAATCAAACATAAAACAAAATCCTTTCTGCCGCTTTTGAGCATTTCATTTTAACGGCCTGCTTTACCTGTACTGCAAGGATAAACTATGCGGCTCTGCCGTCCTTGCCGTGCAGTAGCAGTCCGTTTTTAAATTCATGCCAAAACCGGCGAAAAACAAGCTGTGAACTTTACCGTTTTTATACTTGTGGTATTTTGCGACAAACGATATAATTTAATTAAAGCGTTGCATTTTACCACCAAAGGAGGTTTTATAATGTCAAGTGTAAGCGTTAGGATTGATAAAGACCTTTTTGATGCCGCTGCGGCAGAAGGTAAAGCCGAGTACCGTAGTGCTGCCCAGCAGATTAACTTTTGGGCTAAAGTTGGCAGGAACGCTCTGGCAAATCCGGATTTGCCAATAGATTTTGTTGCCCAGCTGCTTATTGCCAAAGATTTGCCTGATGAACCCTTTGAATTTGAGGGGGCTGCTCCGGTAAAATGAATATTTTACAGAAAAGAACCTTTAAGCAGGCATATAAAAAACTGTATCCGTCAGAAAAATACGTTGTAGATTGTGAAATCAAAAAATTATTGGAAAACCCGGAAATCGGCGTTCAGAATAAACAGGATTTACGAGGTGTGTATATCCATAAATTTTATATAACCAACACGCTTTATTTATTGGCATACACTTATGACCCGGTTACGTTACGGCTAATTCTTTTGGGAGTACATGAAAACTTTTACAAAAACCTTAAAATAGCAATTAAATAGCTGATTAACCCGGCAGGCGCATAAGCGCCTGCTTTTTATTTTTTGTGCGCTTTGTAATAAGCCAGTGCATCTTCCTGCCCTTTATATTTAAGCCAGTAAAGGTTAAAATCTTCATCCGGATGCTCGCGCTGGATGCGTTTTATTTCTGCCTGGTCCTCTTTGCTTGCCGCGCCAACGTATGAGAGCATAAACGGGCTCAGTGCCAGTTCAAAAACGCGGCAGCCAAGCACGGATTTAAAATAATACTGCCTTTTAGGCGTTGACGTGGCAATGATGCTGCGTTCCGTGTCATTTAAGCTGAACTTGCTGTAAACGGCTTCAGCATCCGGCGTTAAAGCGTTAGGGTTCGGCAGGAATATCCTTGTATAGCAGCTTTCCAAAATCGCACTTGCAATATTGCTTTCGGTTACGTCTGTAAGGCTCTGCGTTGCGAAAATTATGGATACGTTATTCTTACGCATGGTTTTAAACCATTCTTTAATTTTCGCGGCAAAGAGCGGATTACTGAGGAACGTCCAGCACTCGTCAAGAAAAATAAATGTCGGCTCACCGTGGCAACGCTTTTCTATAACGTGGAACAGGTATTGGAGTACCGGCATGATTGCCGCTTTTTTCTCCATTAAT